>Ga0222664_1000023_pt1 | contig 135574 bp, 235 predicted proteins | sample AntAcemetagen604_FD_181147 | JGI IMG/M metagenome (GOLD analysis project Ga0222664, IMG submission 181147) | Saline water microbial communities from Ace Lake, Antarctica - #604 | ecosystem: Environmental > Aquatic > Non-marine Saline and Alkaline > Saline | place: Antarctica: Ace Lake... | reverse complement strand
ACACATGGCACTGGTTGATTCTATGACTGATTTTCTTTCTATCCATAGATGATCCCTCCAGACTGGTAAAATTTCTTCCCATGTTATCTTTTTAATAATGTGCATTACTTCTCCGGAAAGTCTATAGTATACATTGCTTTATCAGGATGTCCTGGTAAATACAAATCATCTTTATGTGCCCAACGTATAGAGAATGCTAGACGTGGTTCTTTATCGGGGTCCATATTGGAATTAACACCATGATAACATGCGTTACCGTTAATTGATATTGCTTCATTCTGCTTGGGCTTATAAACATAGCCACCCATCGTGTAAAACTCACCTCCATGGCCTTCTACATGATCATGTAAATAAAAGGTTGTTGTTCTTGCTCTTGCATCTTGACTTGTGGGCGTGTTAAAATACTGAGGATTCATGTCACCGTGTACCTGCAGATATTCGGTATACTCCATGTAATTGATGTGCCACCTATACGGCACCCAACATTCAGGATCAGCTAAGAATGGTGATTCGTTGTTAAATGTTGTGAGTACATGAAAGAACAACGGATGAATACTATTTTGCAAGGTAGCCCATGTCCATGCATGGATAGTATCAGATGTCTGGTACCACCAATCCCTTTCAAAGGTAAGATCGTATATAACTTCTTGTTGTCTACCATTTTGTTTATGAGATACAATGTGCAAACGTCTATCATTGTGTGTGAAAGATGATCGGTGTGTCTTGTAGGTTAATTTGTTGTTTGTGGTTAGGTGCGAGATTATCGCATCCTTGATCTGTTGGTAGACTGTCGGAGGAAACACATCTGAATAAGTATAAAGACTCAATGGTTGTTGAGTCCCTATATAATGTTTATTTGGTTTGTTATCCAAGTAATGATCTACGTTCACTACTCTATTTATTAACAGACTACCAACGTTCTTTTATTTTAAGAACCTGGCCCAATAAGCAAAGAAACTAATACTGTTGACATCTGATAGTGCTAATGTAACATCTGATTCCGATGTGTCACTATGATCTGCGTTGCTGTGGAAGTAAAAAATAGTATTTGATGTTACTGTTACTCTACTAGTCGTAGCAATTCCCCTAAATTCAACCATTTCCAACCTAGTATCATTAGGTAACTCAACACCGGTTGCCAACTCAATTGTAACTATACCAGTCTCGCTGTCAATAGATACATAGTCTTCGTATTCTTCTTTAATCACATCATCTATGAATGCGAGAGAATACACCGGCGTATCATCGGGATACATCTCTTTCCACGTGGCTATGTCAATGTTCGAGTTTAAATCTATGACTAAGGGCTCTTCAGAACTAACACCTAGATATGATACCATGTCTGCATTTTTGTAAGACGCCATTGGGTCAGCAGTAAAAATGTATGCTAAATTGTTTTGATTAGCACTAAAGGTTGTGTCTTCGAATAGCAACGCATTTTTAGTTGATGTAGACATAACTATATTTTTCATTTCATTTGCTGTTACTAATGACTCGTTCATAGAACCAATCACAACGGCAACACCTGCTACAAGAGGAGCCGCAAACGATGTACCAGATGATATACCATATGCACTTGCACTACCAGTCGGATGAGCTATCATAACTTCATCACCAGGAGCAAATAAATCTAAATTTAAGCCAGGTGATGTAGCAAGGCCTGAATCACTTGGTGAAATGTTGTTATATCCAGCTGGGATATCGTACTTGTCAGTTGCACCAACAGTTAAACAACCACTGATTCCAGCTGGAGTGACTAAATCAACGTCAATGCCATTGTTACCCGCCGCCGCGATGATAGTAACACCCGCATCTATTAATGCTTGGAACTTACGATCTAGGAATGCTGATCTTGAAACACCCCAAGAAACATTAAGAATACGTGTCTTTAACGGGTCTGCTACGATTGTTTGTTCGAGCAAATCAAGTGCTTCACCTAGCTGTGTCATAGTTGCAGTAACAGTAGCCGCATCAGGTGCTAATGTTACATTGTCTGATGCTTTACCTTGAATTTTAATTATTTTGAGTTTTACGTTATCTGCGATACCCAAGTTAGCGCCTACTGCCATTGATGCTACACCAGTACCGTGACCCATTTGATCATCCGCTACCCAAACACCTGGCATACACCAGAATGTTGACATTTCTAAATCTGCGCCTTGAAATTCGGCATGTTGTGAATCAACACCTGTATCCATAATATATAATTCAGGTTTTGAAAGGTAATTTGTATCATGCATTGCATACGATGTTGCCAATGGACGATAATGTGATGCTACTCGTATGCGGGCCCATTGTCCTTCTGAACTTGTTGGATCGATTGCAGAATCAGCAGAATCCATCCCTGTCATGCTACTTACGCCCAAAAACGCTAATGGGGTATCAGAAACATCGATGCTTGTAACTGCTTTTGCTAAAACCAGGCCAGACTTAGATGTAACTCTAAAAAATCCGCTACCCAAATCTTCTTCGACAGTACAATCATCCAACACTTCGAGGTTGTACAGTGTGCTTTCAACGATGAACTCGTGTTCATCAGTATCTAATTGTGTGTGCGTGATAACAGTAGGATCCTTGACTGCATCCTCTGCTAAATGCCAATCAATATCTAATGAATTGCTGACTGGTACGTCAGACAGTTTCCACTTATTTGCAAATGCTAATGCATCTGCATCACTGTCAAATGTAACTTTTAATTTACTCATGTGTTAGGGCTCCAAAATTTGTTATGCTTAACTTTATGTATTTATCACTATTTGCTGGGAATAAAGAATAACTGTAAAAGAATTGTACAACAGTATTTATTGTTACTAAATATTAGCATGTCCTTTAAAGTACACCTAATACATGATCTTTATTATGGTTTTAACGAACCAACAGAACCTGCAGACTTAGCATTACCCGACGTTGATTTAGTAATCTTCAACGGCAACTTGGCACATCACGGCAAACGAAGTATATATTATGCATATCAATTGTGTGCCATGTACCCTGACATTCAATTTGTTTATAACGATGGATATAAAGAACGTTACCAGACAGTCGTAGACAAATGGAAAGATGAATATGAAAATTCAATGACCATACGTAGCTCACATGGGGATTGGCCAAAAAACTTGCATTGGCGAGACCCTAGGACAGATGAAGGACTGAATATATTATTGCGGACGGGTCAAACTGTTTCTGTCTGGACATGTTTTGGTTTTCCGAATATTAAATCATACGATGGTGACTGGGAAGACACCTGGTTTTATTGCAATATCGGACTAGAGGCAACTCCCGTGCATAAATTAGAGTCTGATATTTATCCTGGCACCGATTTAAAACTATTTGGTGATTTGACTACCTGGGCATCGCCTGAATGGGTGCATCAGAGATTTATTGAACAAGAAAACAAGATTAGAAACTGGGAAACTGGGTTAGAACATTACGGTATACTCGTAACACATTTAAATCCGTATAAAGATGATAGACTGAATGGCATAAAATACAGTGGATATAACATTCATTTAGCTAATCGTCTATGGGCCACGACTCAACTAGACCAGAATGTTAATTATGTAGGTGCTATGTTACGTTCGAATCCAGGAAGAGGATCAATCGCTAGAGGGAAAGTGCTTGAAGTAGATATTGTCTAGTGCGGTAAGTTGTTCGCTTGTCAAGCTTATCTTGTAAGTGTGTTGATCACTGTTATACTTGCCACCCTCCATTCTCGTCAGTGGATACCGAAATCGTTTCTCGAATGCCCAACCATCACTAGCTTCTTCAGCAAAATGTTCTTTGACTAATTCAAACCCTGTATATTTTCGCGCTTGAGGGACAAGATCAAACCCTACTCGCCTGTAACCAATCAACTTAGCATCATACCTTTCTTTTTCTACCTCAAGTTGTACATCTATTTGAGTTAATTTTGTTGAATTTTGATCATACATGGTATTTTGAATGTCTGGAGTAGATAATGATATTGCCCATGCTAATTCGGGTGAATAACTCAAAAAACTACCACAAACTGCGATTTCAAATTTGTCTGCGATCTTAGTCCAGTGAAATGCCACCTTTCCAATATTTTTACCGTATGTGCCTACGTTTCTATCAGGGGCAACTCCACCGAAACAGACACCAGTGTACCCCAACTGAGTTAATATTTCAATAAATCTATAATGAGTGTTAAAATGAGGACTTACGCCTCCGTATTTCTCAGTCATAGATGCATTGTCTCTGGTCAAGAACTGAACAATATCAAACTCGATTTCTCTATACGGAATATCAAATTTTTGACAGTATTGTTTAGCATGTTCACAGTCTTGTTTGTTTAATCCATCCTTGAAGGTAAATATAATGACATGTGCTTCTAAATCCGCTTCTGCGAAACAATGTAACATTGCTTGACTATCGATACCACCACTAAAACATAATGCAGGGAAAGGTCCCAATTCAGCATGACATCTTCTAGCGGCATCCGTGCGCCATTTAGCTAACTTGGTGTCATTAAATGTCACCATCTCCGAGAACCATTCAGGAGTTAGATTTAACTTGTGATTTTGTCCATTACTGGCTGACAGTCCAGTGGTATCTAACCAGTTCTCATAAAATGAGTTTGCTTTAGATTGCAACAATTTTCTTTACCATCCTTTTTAATATATGTTCATCAGTGTTTATGTTTAACACAAGCATCAAGCAGTTATCAACAAAACTAAACAAACTATGCAGTCTACTGGTGTTGATAAAATACGTTGCACCTAATTCTAATTTTAATACTTTGTCTTCGTGTATCCACTTCATATCATTGGGCCCAAAATTGTATATTGGCACAAGAATTCTAAATGTAGGCACTGCAACTAGTGCTCCGTTATCTCTGTGAGGCGGGAAATGTCCGCCTTGATCTAATCTGAGGAAATGTGTGCGGCCTAAATTAGGTTCCCAAAAGTTTAGAAACTGGTCCAGCTCTGGTAACAACGCACATACATTTGTGCGAGTTGCTATATCACCTTCCAAATAATCTTCCCCATACATTTTGGCCCATTCTCGTAAACTGTACAAATCTGGCTCACCACTAAATCCACCATCTAAACTAGTGACACTTAATCCGTAACGATTGTTAGGTTTCTTGTGTGGCTGGTATTCTTTCCAGCCTGGATGGTTATCACAGACATTTCTTATTCTGTTCAAATCCATTTTGGGGAAATCAAGTTCTACAATTTCTCCCCAATTAATAATAAAATCTGTTAGTGTGGCCATATGTATATTTAGCGAGTAAATACAAGCATGCAATTAAATTTTAAATTTCCCCGAACGAATGTCCTATGCGATGCAGAAGAAAACAAGTGTAAGATAGCAAAAAGTATTTGCGTTGCTTTAGGGGAGCTTATGCAACTGCCAGAGAAACTTACCATAGAGTTTGTAGAGATGCCCCCTCACACTTATGCAGATTCATCATTAGATAACACAAGTTCAAATCTTATTCGTCTGAGTCTAGCCCTATCTGTTAACGAGTTGATGATACCGCTAGTGCATGAGCTAATACACGTTAATCAAATGTATGAGGGTAGACTGATGATTACGTATGCTGGTATATTTATATGGGATAAAGTACCTTATGAAATTGATCTAACAGAAATAGACTATAAAGAATACTTGATGTTACCATGGGAACTAGATGTAGCACAAAAACAACCTGTATTGATGAAAGAGATTCTTAAATCTTACATGTAATTGAGTGCGTGTCTGTATAGTCTGAGACTGCAATACCATAATTTTCACATACTGCAATTTTAGTGTCTTTGTCTAGGTGAGGCCATTTCTTTGATTCCAGATCAATTGCTTCCCAATTATTTCTTTTATTCCAATCAAGTTCAAATGCATTCGGTCGCACCACAGTTGCAACCATCCAGTCTATTGTGCATATAGTAATGCCATAGCCTTCCGCTATTTCTCTGTACTCTATTTGACTACCTGGTTGTTGGTTAGGTTCGTATATAAATTCATTGGGGCTATAACGTCTTGCCATTATTTCTAGTTCTTTACCACGAGACATGATGAGCCAATCTTTGATAGCAACATCTGGTTGTCCACCACGTGGATCGAATGGTGATTGGTTTTTGTGTATTTCTATTCCCAATACATATATAGAATCCTGTTCTGGTAATATACAAGACAGTTCTTTACCTGTATGTTTTCCGTACAATATTTTCTGACGTTGAGGCAAGACATCTGGTCTAGTATCAAAAAATGCATCGTATTTTTTGCCTAACCTTTTCTCTTGTATTTTTATATGCGGCATCAACAATGTTTGCATGAATGCAGGTCCAGTCCAGCCATTGTAAAATTGACCATCATCGCCATCATCGCCCATACCGCCGTTGCTAAAGTTGTTTGGTGCCACTTGAAAATGAATTAAGTTTTTCCCTTCAAATGTTTCTTCTATCCCATTAGTATTGCTAGTGTCCCATGTAATAAAATAGTAGTCTACATTTTCTGCAATAGATTCGTAGAACTTAAACACTAGTGGATAAATAAAATGCCATGTGCGAACGTGGCCGCGTAGCACCACCGCTATGTGATTCCACTTCATTTTTCTATATGATTCCAATCCGCAGAAAACAAACAGAAACGTTCAATACCGGCCGGGGTTTCGTATACAAACTGCATGGCTAACATATGTACAATCTTACCTTCATTGACTTTATTAATCGCAGATTCTCTGTGTACAATATAGTCCCCTACTTCGGGTTTGTTTTTGCCTTTCTTTATTTTCTTTTTAGCTTTCATATTAACTTTTTCTCTATGCAATGTTGATACAAGTAATCAGCCCAATGTTTATGTCCGTTAGCACTAGGATAAAAGATGATAAAAACTTCTTCGGCAGTTCCTTTAGATAACATATGTTGCCATGCGGTAGTATATCTTATGAATGCATCACTGTCAAGTGATTCCCATAATACTTTGTCGCCTGGTGTAATCTTATTGAAATTCTTTTCGTATTCTTCATCGTCCCAATCATAAATCATCTTTTCATGGTGATGATAAAATGCTTGGTGCATAACATATTTGATCCCGTAGTTTTTTAATATCTTTTCTATCTGCCAAACTTGATTGATGTGCCTGTGAATAAACTCAGTCTCCGACCAGAACTTATCAAAGTATAAACGAAAGAATTGATCTAATTCTTTGTCCTCGTGATCTTGATCCATACTCCAAGGACCAAATGCAATAAAATGATCATCGAATCCTGTCTCACTGTGTCTCCAAGGTTTTTTTGAATAGAACTCTCTGCGTTCAGGACTCGTCCAACCAATCGAGATGAATAAATCAGAAGTATCTCTGTCAGTTAGGTATCCTTCGGTAGATAGCCACTCCATCAATTTTCTTATTATAGCATCATTCGATAATGATGGGTCACTTAAGTCTACTAATTCATCAGCATTTAATTTTTCTGCGAGTTGGTTGATGTATCTGTGTTTTAATCTATATTCCATGTTAATAGGTTTAAACTGTCTTTCGAATCCACCACCTGGTAAATTCATAATAGGTGATGGCTCTTCAATCGGGTCTACTAACTCAGCACCCCAACACCAACTATCACCACAGCCTATTAATCTCACTCCCTTGCTTCTTTGATGTACTCTACGTAGTCACTGCATACCCCAAAGCATGTTGCTTTACACGTGTAATCTAACCAATCTTCTTCGTATGTTTCTGGCATCACCATAATACTACGATCAGCTAGTTCACACCCTGGACTAGTCCAGATATGTCCTTTGTTTGTCAACGTGTAATCATCGACATCATGCCAGAAATAATTTATTCTATCAAAGCCAAAATTGCCTGTCATGTAACTTAATGCTTCTATATTTTTGCAGTGGAACCAAACATGATTGTTCGTTAGTATTTCCTGAGGTGCTTCATATTGAGGTTCGAAGTGTCCCAGAAATAGTACTCCATCGATGACTCTAACATCGACTTCTACGTCAAACCCTTGAGTAAGTGCATATTTAATATGATCAGGGTGGTTCTCCATACTACTAGGTCCGTTTATGTTACCTCTATGTGCGATATATATTAGATTGTCATTCATAAGGATTTTAATATTCTCCATGTTTCTGTGTACCCATCAGCAACTTCAAAAACCACACATTGTGGCCAGGCCATCATTTTATCTGCTAGTGGCTTATCAATGCCATATTCATTGCATCTATCTCCAAAGAAGTATATCGTGTCATCATTTCCATGCAGATCAAGCCACTCAGTAATCTGTCCTTTGTTCGCGCCTCTTAGTACAATATCTATACTGCAATCTCCGCCCAAGTAACAATCAAATCTAGGATATTCGTTGTTCAATTGAATAACGAAGTTCTCTCTTTCCTTATACATGCTGTCATGTAACATGTATGCTTGTCTTTCTTTGGATGTGGCGTTTCTAGCACACAACGAATAGTTGTAACTGCCGTTTCTCCTCTCCAATACATTTTCCCATGATTGTTTTTTATTGAACAAACTGGATTGGTGAAAACCTTTTAAGTGTTCAAGATCCTTGTCTGTGAAATGGGGTTGGTTGATGGCAACCTCGACTCCACTTTTTGTCCATATAGAATTACCTAAACAATGAAACCCTATTTTGGCTCCATGTGTTAGTTGTTGATCTATTTGGTCGCATGTCTTTTGTCTATGGGATCCAGTCACTAGATAGTAATCTTTGTCTTGCAAAAAATCTTCTAACCAGTGTTGAAATTCAGTGTCCATCTTTTGTCCACGATTACATAGTACTCCATCAACATCAAATACAAATTTTGCACTCATATGATATATTTATCCTGTGTGTCGCTTGGTGTTTTAATGCACACGATGGTGCAATCTTTGTGAAATGTAGGATCAGCTACCTCATTAGGCTCTATGATAAATGTATCACCTGCGACTAGTTCAGTGTCGCACACATTCATTGAGCCTGATAATAAGATGTTATACTCTGTTCCAAGTTTGTGATAGTGAGCATCCCATTGTTCCCCTTCAAGGTGGGTTAGAATTCCTACTTCAAATTCCTTTGTTCTTAGTAGACTAGGTTCAAAATCGCCAATAACCCATCCTCGATGTGTATCGCTAAGTTTCCCTACGATCACTTTTCAAGATATGCTTTTAAATCTTCGGGTGTTCCGATAAAATTGATGAGATCACTTTTTAGTTCGTAGAATCCAGCGGAGCCATTAAATGAATTGTAAACTGGTCCGATATAGTATTCACCCAGTGATCTTTTGCCAGATTGCATCATTAGTCTAGCAGAACTTACAAAGTCTTTACCATGTTTCCACCAATGCAGACCAGTTAATGCTTGGTCGCTAACTACTTCTTTTTCTACTATTTCACCTGTGTCTAGGTTGATGTAACTATGCTTGGGATCATCGCTCTTAACAGTAACAACTCCTGCATCATAATCCTCTAGTTTTTCAAATACCAAATTCTTTTCAGCTAAATTCCATTCCATAATTTGATCAGAATTAACAATAAGTAGTTCTTCATCGTTGTTTATCAAGTCGGCCGCCCTCATTAAAGTATCTGCGGCACCTTCAGTGTCTCCCATTATGACAAATACTTTACAGTCTGGGAATTCTGCCTTTAGCCTTGCTCCCAGAGCGTTGTCCATTGGACTAGATTCATCTTCTGGGATTAAAAAGATAAAGGTATTTACGGGGTTATACATCTGTAAACTTTTAGCAGATGCGATCAACATAGGATCACCCTTAACATCGATTAGATTTTTGGGAGAGTCATAATGACCCTGGAAGCGTGTCCCTTTCCCAGCCGCTGGTATAATTATATTCATAACTATATTTATTAAGGATTGACACACCGAATAAAAAAGTATATACTATGGTATATTAATAAATTAGGAACTACAATGCATCAGAAAAAGTTTTTTATAGCAGACTTGCATTTTGGTCACAATAACATTATCAAGTTCACGGATCATCATGATGGGACCAAACTGAGACCTTTTGATACATTAGAAGATATGGAAGACGCAATGGTGCAAATGCACAACGAAATCGTTAGCCCTATTGATAAAGTCTACATGTTGGGTGATATCGCGCTCACTCAGCAAGGCCTTGATAAAGTTAAACAGATGAATGGTATCAAAATTCTCGTTAAGGGTAACCACGACACCTTGAAATTACACAAATACGCAGAGGTGTTTAATGATATTAGAGGCTGTCATGTATCTAATGGATTAGTCTTTACCCATATACCTATTCACCCTTCTCAATTGGGTAGATTTGGATGCAACGTGCATGGGCATTTACATGCAACTAGCGTATGGAAAGATGGCGCACGTGATCCTGGCTTCTTGTGTGTGTCTGCTGAACAGATAGGCTTGAGACCTATCGAATTTGAAGATGTGGTTGAGAGAATACTGGCACAAGGCGGTACGATCGGTATATTGGACGGAAACGGAACCCAACCTAAAAAATAATCTACCCAAAATGCTTTATTCAACTCCCACGAAATAGTATAATACGTAACACAAGACGCGAATTGACAAATTGCTAACTATTGTTATACACAGCGTCTGAAACATCGAGGGTTCTCCCCTCTTAAATTTTAAATCATGGATTGTTCAATAATGCAAATAGAAAAACATACGCACGGAGATGTATTAGTGAAAAATTGGGATGAATCTGATTGGATCATCTTCAGAGAAATTCTCCAAACTGCTTTGCTCACTAAAACTGCGGAAATAACCTTCACTAAACTTGATGGTGATATACGAGTAATGACCTGTACACTTGATCCTGAAATCTTACCAGTAAAAGTAGTTAAAGAGGGAGAAGAAAAACCCACAAAAACACTTAAAAATCCTACTAACACTTTAGTAGTTTATGATGTCAATGCTAAAGGTTGGCGCAGTTTCGTTGTTAAAAACGTTACTCGGGTTTTATATAAAGATATAGATTAACAGAACGTGTCTCTAACCGAGACTAGTAGTTGCTTATCCCCTCTACGACGAGAAGGAGGTTAGTTATCTCCAAATAGGGATACGATGACAGTAGTCCGTATACTTGGGTGCGTTAGTCCGAAGCGGTGGAGAGTTGGTGTCCCGACTTGTAGAAGCTCGTTAGGACACCATTATAATTTAACTTAACTAAAAGAGGTTAGCACCATGGGATCTATGGTTAGCAATGCATTACGTACCCCAGACGGAACGATATTAGAAAGTTTTTTCCGACATGACTACAAGACATATATTGACGCCAATGGCAACGAGTATATGATTGACGGCGGGTTTGATTACGTGCGATCCAGTGGTAACGGAGACGAGGAATATTTAACGGTTACTTTGGAAGATGGACATGAGAAAGTTCGTGAAGCAATGACTTGGGGAAGTTACGGCATCAACGGTGACCAACCATTAAGACGAATTAAACTATCTGAGATGGACACCGATCACATACAAGCGTGTATTGATACGCAGAGTGGTATGTATCCTCAGATGAAGACAGCAATGTTAAATGAATTGGAGCATAGATCCAATGAATAACTTATTTGGCTTCATATACGTATGTATTTGGATAGCAGGCGTTGTTATTGCGAAGGGATTTTGGAGTACATGTTTTGCACTGGTCATTCCCTTCTGGTCTTTCTATTTAGTTATCGAGAAAGTGTTGATAGTATTAGGAATGATATGATTAATAATGAGACAATTAAAAAAATCAGTCTGGCCACATAAGGTCTCACTTAAAACAGTAGATGTGGATCAAATAGAAATTTGGTTAGGTAGTGTGTTTAAAAACAAGTGGCATGTAGTTTGTAGTCACCAGTCAACTGATTTTTATTTTAAAAAACAACAGGATGCGGTTTGGTTTGCATTGAGATGGAATACAGAATGAGAATTTACATTGATACAGAATTTAACGACTTTAGAGGTGATTTAATCTCGATGGCATTGGTAGCTGAAGATGGCACCGAATTTTACGAAGTATTAGAGTGCGCAAATCCTAGCAGTTGGGTCGCCCAGCATGTTATGACATGCTTACTAAAAGAACCTATACCTATAAATATTTTTCAACACCGCTTGTATATGTTTCTGCATCGGTATAACTATATTCATCTAATAGCAGATTGGCCCGAAGATATTCACCACTTCTGCGAAGCATTGATAACTGGACCAGGCGAATGTTTAAACTTTCCGACAATCGTTATGGAGATGCGTCGAGATTTAAGTAGCGACAATAGCGCGGTACCCCACAATGCATTACATGATGCGAGAGCAATTGCCCAACAAGATAAGGGCCAACAAACTATGAGGAATAATAATGCAAGTTAAAATCGGACAGTACCCTAGTCGTTGGATTAGCAATATACACACTCGGCATATGGAGAAGAAATATGGATTCATGTGTGATAATGAGAATATTACTTTCACCGATCATGCACTAGAATACCTCGAAGGTATATTACAAACTGTTTATAACTGGACAGGTAACCTAGTACTAGACCGTTTAGAACAGCGTGTAATGGTTCGCATTGATCCGTGGGATACTTGGAGTATGGATCACACTGTTGCTCTTATTATATTGCCTATGTTAGTGCAACTCAAAAAAGATAATCACGGTGGACCTATGGTAGACATGAAAGATGTTCCCAAAGAACTTCGTGCTACTAAGAAGCAAACGACAGAGGCCAGTTCAACTGGTCACCTAGACAATAATCACTTTGCTCGTTGGGAGTGGGTTATGGATGAAATGATCTTTGCATTTCAAAGCAAAGTAGATGAAGATTGGGAAGAGCAGTTCCAATCAGGCGAAATGGATATTGTCTGGGTGCCTTGCGGTAATGGACATAGTGAAATGACTCATGGGCCCAATCACACTTTTAAAGTTGATCGTGTTGCTCGCGACAAATACCAAAAACGCATCAGCAATGGATTCCGACTGTTCGGAGTCTACTTCGAATCACTTTGGGATTAACATTAAAGATTGACATTGGGGCATCTGTGTGCTAATCTATAACTTTACTAATAAGGAAAATACATTATGCCATTAATATTAATAATACTTTGGGCGATAGCCGCCTGGTTTACTCATGTAATCTCGTGCTTTATTGCAGGTTCATGGGGATTCCTCATTGCAGGAGCCATCTTGTTTCCGATAGCATGGGTACACGGCACTTGGCTTTGGTTTCAGTAGATGACTGACACCAAAGAAATAGAAATTGCAAAGGTTGGCGAATTCAGATTTGCAAAGGCTGGTGAATTCACAGTTAAATCTGCGCCGGCTATAATCTGCAATAACGGCATTAAGATTGATTTTTCTGGTATAGTAGGCGAATCTGGGAATATTAATATTTCTCCGATTTACCGTATATTGTCCAGAGCGATTTCTATGCTAGAGCTTATCGCGATAGAGCCTCCCACCACGGAATACATCGCAAAGGTGAAAAAATGAGTGATGGTTACGGTTGTACCTGTGCCGCTTACAGCCAATCTGAATGTGCCTGTGATGCTGACTGGACACCGCAAGAGATATACGACCTAAGAGATAAAGTCAAAGAACTAGAGGCAATGAACAATGTGACTCGATTTGAGGTGATAGATCAAAAAGGTCGTTCGTATGTTCACTATCTTGACAAAAATGAAAGCATTAGATATAGTTTGCAAGATGCAGACCGTACCCTAAAAGTGTTTATCGACGCGAAAAAAGGTGACAATTTATGAACAATGATTATTATCCAGACAGTTGGGTCGTCGTAAAGATGGAAGCAGGTCTTTACAAAGTACTAGGCGGATGGAGTGGTGGATATACTACTGGCGGCAGTTGGAGGCTGAACAGTGGTATTACTAGAGTAGAGGATGCAGGAAAACATTGGCGCTTTTATGGAGAGAGCGGCAGTTGCTATGTAGTACACAAAAAAGGATACGCCATGCGCATGAGTATGTCTGGTTTATATAATCAAATAAAAGACCGTGTGGAATTATTAGACAAAGATACTGATTGGATTATTAAGGAGTGGAGTACGTGAATTTGAGTTTTATTTTATTTGAAATAGAATGGGTAACCAAGTATTCAATATATGCGTTTCATTTTATGGGCGTTAATAATTGGGATGAGGATATTCGTTGTTTGTTAGGCGTTGCCTGGGACCCAGGCGTGGACATGCATACAGGCCAGCCCTTGTATGGCGGTGCCTATATAACCCTCGATTTATTTTATATGCAGTTCTTTATCTCGGTATAATGAAAAGACTAAACATTGATTGGATTAACAAGGAGTGGAGCACATGAGTTTTATTTTATTTGTAATAAATTGGGTACCTAAGGATTCACTATATTCAGTTTTAATTGGGGCCATTAATATTTGGGGGCCGGATGGCGAGGTTCGTTGTTTGTTGGGCGCTGATTGGTGCGCGGACTATATACTCCTCGATATATTTTTTATGAAATTCTTTTTCTCGTTCGAATGAAAAGACTAAACATTGATTGGATTAACAAGGAGTGGAGTATATGAGTTTTGACTTATTTGGAATAGATTGGATACCTTCGGATTCAATATATGGGTGTTGGCTTTTGTCCGTCAATAATTGGGAGGACGAGGCACGTTGTTTGTTTTGCGTTCACTCGGAAGCAGGCTACATAAGAGTCCACATATTTTTTATGACGTTTGTATTTTAATGAAAAGACTAAGCGACCAGAACCTTAAGTGGAGTATCAAGGGATCAATCGAAATAACAAAGGTTACAGCAACTGCATTCTATACTTATGCGATTTTTGTACTCAATGACATGATTGTGCCCACATCTTCTTACAGACACATACACTGGTATTTGTGTGGAGCAGTGGCTATTTCTTTATGGACCACCATTGCGTTAGTATTGACCAAATCCCATAGGGACCGTATGTCGGCTATATCAATGGAAATAGAGGGATAATAGACATGTCAAAAGAAACAGATTTGCAAAACGCAGTACGCATGAAAGACTTACTAAGATTTGATGAAATCAAACTAGTGCTCAAAGCTATAACAATGTTAATATTCTCGCCTATTGTCATACCTGTAGTAATTATATTAGAGGAGAGAGAAAAGATAAAAACCTTCTACTCTGAAAGCTGGGATATCCTAACGGGGGAGTCTTACATCTTCTCTGAAATCAAAGATAAACGAGAAAGACGAAAGAAGAATGAAGATTAAACAGAGGTGAAGTGATGAAAAAATTAAGCTATTTTTGGGCAACAATGTTAACAAATATAACAGGCACTGTTCTGCTTACTCAGGGCATAGTGGTACTCACTGGATTAATCACATACGAAGCGCCTTACGAAAATATGCTCTGGTATTGTCTAGCGGCGTTTTTACTGTCATGGGTGTATGCGGTTATTATTATGTCGATTAATGCTTACCGAATAGGCCGAATAGGCCGAGGGTGAAGAATGAGGAAAGGTTATGAAAATTATATGCCACAAATGTGAAGGCCCATACGAAGAGGGCCGTTTACCACGCGAAAATGCACGTAAAAGCTACGTGTACGGCCCTTTTGAATGTGCCAAATGCGATTATCGGGGTCATTTTATAAAGGCAAGAAAAGAATTTTTGGCTAGTAACTATTTTAAGGCTTGGGATCGGAGAAGGGTCTCACTGCATTTTTATGGAAAGTGAAGTGAAATATACCGGCAAGGTGAACGGCTTACAAGCGGATTGGATTATTTTTGATGAGCTTGAAGAAATAGAAAAAACACATAAAAAGACCAAAAACAAAAATAAAAATAAAACAGGCACTGTTCATAACTGGCTAGGAAAGAAATTCAAATGAATATGGAAGCAATCGTTGAGGCAAACAAACCCATAAGAGAGTTCTCAAGAATTTATCATGTTCCCAGTGAACAGCTCCGTAGAGATAGTCCGCCTGCCCACAAAGGAGTTGCAGAGTGGTTCCATGATAGAACCATAGATGAGGTGGAGAGGTGTTATGGAGGGTACTGGTCTGTATTTGAATCCCGCCGAAAAGGGGAAAACTATACTGTGACATGCCGTTGCGATTTTTGGCCGGCAAAGGAGAAGTGATGAACAAAGAACAAAGATATGTAGTACTTAAAATGTCAGATATAGAAGAGTTTCTTAACGAGAGTCAAAAAATACAGTTAAGTAACATATGCTTTCGGGTTGAGCAAAGCCGATTGTTACATAAAAAGGAATCTTTAAAGGCGGTAGTAGTCGAGCATGACTGGCCTGAGTATGAACCAACTTGGGACGCTATAGAGGCCCGCATCAATGCGGAGGATATTAACAACACCACTGAATCAGTGGAGGAGAAGTGATGATGGGACCGGGTTTTGGAAATGAGGTAGGTAAACTAATGGTAAAGCGTGTTATACGAATTAGCTTGTATTTAAGCGTGTGTTTATTGGTAATAGGATGGATAATTGGCTATTCATTGGCGGTGAATTGATGGTTACGACAGCCGCCGCTGACTCAAGCGCGAGTATTAAAACACTTTCAATTGTAACAGAAGCAGGCGCTAAATCTTACTTTGTAGGTCAGCAACTTGCAGGAGGCGTGGTGGCGGGAATCAAGCATGATTTCCTGCATTACACTGGCGACCCCTATTCAACATATATAGGGCGTTCGGATACTGGGAAGATGTTGTTCAGCGTTAGCCCTCTTTGTCCGATTGAATGCGAATACTTATAACTAAACAACTATGGAAATTACAATGAAAATATCAAATTCTCAATTATTATTACTAATACATTATTTGACTAGTTCAACCGATCAAAACGTACATCAACGATACGCACTCCTAAACGAAATTATCGACCAGCAAAACGAGGATCTTGTTGATTTCGATTTCTCTAACATTGAGCAAAGTGTTCAGGCTAAGGAGGTTACGGCTCGCAAGAGACCAAAGGGGAAGTTATGATTACTGAAAGAGAAAAATATTTGATGGAAGCTTGGGCCTCCGAACCGGCCACCGAGATCGAACTTAACCAATGGCTAAAATCTGATTATGGAGATGACACTGTAGAAAAGGCGCTTAGTAATGCGGCTGACAGGTACGTAGCCGCAAAGAACCCAGTGCCATCATTTACTGGATTATTCTTGGATACCGGAGACATGATTGCCATAGTATTGGTTATGTGTTGGTTTATGTGGATGCCATATGGAATTTAAAATTTATTAGACGAGGATGAAATGATGAAAAACGTCACACATGTATTGAATTATCTTAGCTCTGCCCCAGGTGGACAGACAACTCTAAACAAAGGGGAAGTTGAATTCCTGTTCGGTGAATATAGCGGGACTGTAATTTGTTGTGGACACTTGCGCGAGATAGTTGCTACACCAATAACGGACAATCTATTTAGCATTTCAACTAAAGCAATATCCTACAGGGAATGCGAGAGCGCCAGTCAGCGAGCAACAAGAAAATTAATGGGTGCAGGTGAGTGATGAGTGAATGGATAAGCATCAACGATAGATTACCAAAAGAAGGCGAACACGTTCTTGGATATATTCATTGTAGCAAGAGTTATGCCAGTGTAAGTCTTTATGTTGATAATGGGAATTATTTTAATCCTACTGAGACTTGGTGGATAGTACTAGATGATATTGATCAGATAGAAATCGATGATGTATCGCATTGGATGCCATTACCAACACCGCCGAAAGAATTTATATATGATGGTGGATATTACGAATGGGAAACAAAATACTCAACTGATATGGTTTTTAAAGTAGCCCCTTTTGGCACATTATTCGCAGTGAATGGATTTGTATATCGCAAAAGATCCAGAAGTACCGCCGCAATTGTGGAACATGAAGATGAGGATATGCATGGTAAATTACCTAAGGACTCCCCTCATTATGGATATTGGCGCTACTTTACCCCAGATGAAATCATAGCAACTTTAAATACGGAGAAGGATCATGAGTGAATGGATCAGTGTTAAAGACAGATACCCAACTGAGGATCAAAGGGTTATATACTATTTTGAATTTGTGGGTATGCACTTTGGTACATATAGAACTTTCGTTGAGGAAGGTTACACCTGTCATCAATTTGGTGGGAGACATGGGTTCTTGACAGACGATGTTACTCACTGGATGCCTCAACCCCTTCCTCCAGTGTTAGATTAATTAAGGTGTTGCATTGTATCCAAAACTATGATATACTCTGTATATGAATATTGATGGATGGAATGGTAGTTGCGAGGACTGGTTGCACGGCGACGAAGATGGTTGTTGTGACATTGTTGAAGATGAAGAAGAGGAGGAGGATTCACATGTGGTACACTAAACGTATTAAACACCCCGAGACAGAACACCGAACAAGAGTTGTGTACAGTGCACTACGTACACCTGATGGTACTGTATTGGAATCTCGATATCGTCATGATTACAATGAGTACATTGATGCTAATGGTAAGTGGTATATGATCGATGGAGGTCTTACGTTCCTTAGGCGTTCTAATAATGGTGATGAGACAATGTTGTCTCTGAATAACGACGACGACCACGACTTGATACGATCAAAGGTTCGTTGGGGCAGTTATGGGATAAACGGTGATCAACCAGTAACTTATGTTCGGGTGATGGACATGACAACAAAGCATGTACAAGCTGTCTATGATCTATTGTTAAAGACAGACCCAAGCTTTGGGTACCCAAAGCATAATGAGATGATGTTACTGGTTATGCAAAATGAATTATTAACAAGGATACCAGTATGAAAAAACTTACAGACCCTAAAGCATTAGAGAATTATTACGAGAGTTTATTCAGTGTCTATACTGCAACAAACAATTGTGGCGGTAGATCGACTCGTGCAGAGTTGTTAGCCATGACTATTGAAGAATTTCTTATGCAATTCTCACCAAACGGTGTGCGTCTGATTGGTGATCACCAAGAATCCTATAAGATGTCCTATAAGATGAGTGAATTGGAAGATAAACAACAGCTAAAGCCGAGTTCAGCCGATAGGACCTATAATATAGGTGATCATGTCACTATCCATGGTGTATCCACAACTAACCCAAACCACGAGGGTCGGGTAGAGGATTACAACGAAAGGGGAGTATACATTAATAATGTTAAGAGGCCCTATACTGGAGACTTTAAGCACCGCTTCGTTTTGTATGAAGCGTTAAACCATCCAAAACTGAACCGTAAACACGACACACATGACACGATAACTGAGTATAAAGACCCTACTAAGGTTGGCATGATGCAACATGCAGGCTATACGCCACATACAGCGGGTGCCGAACAAACACCTAAGCCCCCTGGTGATGTGATGAATGAGTAAATGGATAAGCAACATAACTAACTTAATAGACGGTCTAAGGAGTAAAATAATGTGGAAAACCAAAACGTTGTTACCATTTAAGTCCGAGTCTGGAGATATGTTCTTAATTGATTCGACTAGGTATGTCGAAGAAACTATGATACATTATGAAGCTGGATATACTGGATGGAGATTACATGATGGATGATGGACAACTGGAAAGGGCAATAAAGAAATTGGAATGTGTGCAAGCACTGTTGATCACGGCAGAAAACGATCTATTAGAACAAGCTGAAGAGCATGCCCACAATTTAGCTATTGTAAAAACAATCGTACAAGATGTGCAGTTGACGATGGAGGGCCCAGACCCTGAGCATGAAGAATGTATGCAGTGCCATGATAGAGGATACATTCTCATTCCTCGGAAAGAATTGCCATTTCAGTTACATAAGTGTTATAAATGTAACAAGTATCCATCGATGGAGAGCGCCACAGGGGCGTTTAAATATGACCAAAGAACAGAGCCAAGAAAAAAAGAGGACTCAATATGAATCGCCACGAATACTTTAAACGAGAACGACGACGGTTCATAGGAGCATGGACATTCAACATACTGTTGTTTATATTATACTGTGGTATTATTGTAGGCTTCTTCTCATTAGTAGACTATTTACTCATTGGAGGAACATCAATTGATAAATGAATTATTTGTACAAACAGTATGTCAAATATGGGCATCGTATACTATCATAGCAGTATTCTATGCGATAGTCGCAGGACTTTACCGATTCGAACCAGAGCAGATTCAAGACGAAGAAGGGTGTATGGTAGAAGTTCCGCCATCGATGCTTTGGGTTATAGTTGATCTTATAAACTTTGGTTGGTTCATAATCACACCAGTAACAGGTATAATCCTGGTATGGAGTATACCACAATAATTCTTTAGCGACAGGAGCAGAGCGATGGATGAACACACAGAACAAGAGTTGAGGGACAAACTGTTAATAGCCGAGAGTATCCATGAGAGAGCGACAGAACGGTTGTTGAAAGCAAATAAAGCCGCAGAGTATTCAAAAGTACAAGGGCTAATCAACCAAGCGTGTTTGAACGTCGAGAGTGATTATGTGCCTGATTGGAGTCGATTCCGTCAAGTGTGGTGGCCTTCTTACTGCCGCATTGGGGGAGAGTGGGAGATTACCGAGGGCGGACATGAGACTCCTACAGGGATTATATACCAATCCACAGAAGCCAAGTGCCAACAAGTCTGCGACATCTTGAATGACATTAAGTTAAAACCAGTGGGGGTGAAGTGATGTATATCTGCGATTTCAGATTGGAATATTGTGGCTGGTGTATTTTCTGGCAGAGTGAGGTTGGCGCTTTAACGATAGAATATGTATCTGGCGCATTTGAGTCTAAAGAACACGCGAAAAGCGAAGGACACAGATTGAATAAATTAAAACCAGTTGGGGTGAAGTGATGAATATTAAAAAGCAGTTTAAGAGAAGCAAAGGATGGGCACACCATCCAGAAGGCACAAAGGTTTACGATCTTGGTGGCGGCCATTGGGAAAAGGTGAAAGACGGCTGGAAGTGGTATAATGGTGAATGTGGTGGATCGACATTCCCAACGCCGGGACTGGATTGGCATTATATCGTAGAGCCACAACTAAACAGAGATGTATCATGAAATTTTCATTACAGAGCAACGAAAGCGACAAAAAACAATTAATTACTGTTTTGCTGAATATGGTTGAGAATATAAAAGCATCTGAAAGGCTGATTGATTATAACTTTGATCAAGATACTGGCATAGAAAGGATGAATCAATACGGCGCCCTTAGCGAAACGGTCTGCACTGCGGGCATCACAAAAGTAAAGTTTAGCGTGGTCTACAAATGAATGACTGGATTAGTCTTGAAGATAAGACGCCTGAAGTGGGGGATGAGGTTCTCATTTACATTCCCGCTATTAATGGGCAAGCAAGTGCAAGGTTTTGCGTTGAGGAAAAGTCTCTGGGAGAGGCTTGGATACACTATTTGTGGGTCGTTCTGGACGATGCCTTGCAGATGGATTTTGATAGCGTGTCGCATTGGGTGCCTAAACTTAAACGCCCAAAAGATGTGATGACATACACACATGAATGGTACTGTCCGACGGAGAAGAGACCAAAAGAGCGCGAGGATGTTTTTGTGGTGGGAAATGTGGGCAGTGATTACCCCGTAGTAATGTATATGACGGAGGATTCGTGTTATGCAGAAGTAGATGGTCATGACGGCACTGAGATAACGTGGTATTACGAAGATGGTACTATGTGTTACGAAAATGAAAATGTGGTGGCTTGGACTCATATGATTAACATGCCTGTAAATAAACCAGAGGGAGTGAAAGTGTGATTTATTTTATATACGATGATGCAGATGTACGAATAACTGCTAGTACACCCAACCGCAAAGCCGCAGACCTTCTCAAGCTGGCAATGCCAAAGCATAAATTGATTGAGGTTGGGTACGCTCCATATTGGCTGATGAAATTAAAAATGCCTAAACTGGCGATGATGCTAGTTGAACGTGAAGAGGTGAAGGGATGAAATGTCCTAATTGTGGCAAAGAAATGGTGATGCATTTAGCGATGTCCTTGCGGCTTCCTGCAAAATATGCTCACGGTGTGACCAAGAAAGTGCTTCGCAGTAAAGAGGTTCAAATTTGCGGGATTGACTGGGACAACGCAACTGCGTCTTGCTACCCTTGCGGAATCATGGAAGGGGTATGATGGACTGCCCTAATTGTGGCAAAGAAATGGTGATGCATTTAGCGATGTCCTTGGGGTTTTCTGCGCAGGCTTCAACGTTCGCACACCTCGTGGTCTCGAACAAGGATAATCGCCCTAACGCGAGTGCTTTATGCTTCCCTTGTGGTCACAAAGAGGAATGGGTGGAGTTATGATTACTAACAGAGAAAAATATCTTATGGCTCAAGTGCAGTCTTTTAATACAGATGATTGGAATATGGATTTGAGCTGGCTTGATCTGGTAGAGATTGATTTTGGAGAAACGCAAGGAGAAATACTGAGTAAGGAAGCAGACGAATATGCTCGACGAGAGGCTTTGAAAGAAAAGAAAGAGTAGAAAATAAAAAATAACATAATCTTTCCGTAGGTATAAATAGAGGCGTAGGAGGGTCCTACGATATTAGCATAGTATGCGTATTTGTCATAACCAATATGCATAAAGCACATAGTATACTAATAACACACGTTATATTACACACGGAGAATAACTTGAAAAAACTTCTTAGCATAAAGCAGAAGTTAGATTTAGATAGTGAGTCTTTGGGAATGGTGATTCTGTTTTCAGCATCATTCTACGTTATGGCTTTTTCCATATCACAAATCTAAACTAACAAATCGTTAGAAAACACGTAAAATGCCCGAAATGTAAATTTTTGGCATTTTTTTATTGACTTTGAATCCATTCCACAGTACAATGCACACCTATTATCATTAATAATGGGTATATATGAAAAATCTAATACTAATTTCGAGTATTTTACTCCTTTCAGCATGTGGTGGAGGTGGAGGCTCAGATGCAACACCCGCACCAACAACATCCAGTACTTCTCTTCTGAGTAATTCAGCAACTGCATCTATATCAGCAAATCCAACTACTGTATTTCTGGGCGAGTCCACTATAGTCTCATGGAGCAGTGCTAACGCATCTTCTTGCTCGGCATCAGGGTATTGGTCTGGTACTAAATCCACATCTGGAAGCGAAACGGTTATTATTACTAGCTATGGTGATCAAGTCTTTACAATTACATGCGGAGATGCCTCTTCAAGTGTCGAAATTACAGTCAATACAGAAGACTCTGAAGGCTCGTGTGTTAATCCACATAATGCAGATATCCCACAGTCATACCTGGGGGAATATGAAGTGCCGATAGCACAAAACTCATTTGGTGATGATCACCTTTATAAAGGCATAGGATTTAAGGATTATTCAGTAAGACAAGTTTACGGCGCCCACCAAAGAGCTGGTACTAGTTGGATAGCTGATTGTACTGAAATCGAATACAAAAAACTCATGTATAGGATGACCTTACGTAGACTTAAAGATCATGGCGTGAATACTGCATCGATTTATAACTATGGTTATTGGGACGTGACTAATGATGGGGCATGGGAAGTAAATCATAATACCAAAGATTTGTCTGATGCTGATATTGATATGATTACTGCAATAGCACATGATCTAGGATTAGATGTGCATTATGCATGGCAATTTAACATGCGTATCGCAAATACTGATGAATTACTGTTTCCGTTTAACGGAAACGTTAGGCTTGACATGCCACTGTTAATAAAAATTATGGATGCACATGAAAAACATATGATATGGGAAGCAGATCGATTGGAGACTCTCGGTGTTGAGTCTGTGTCAGCAGATTGGAGTGCGATGTGGATGTGTTTTTCATGTGGGGTAGATGATCAAGGACACAGTCAAGTAGAAACCGATGCACTCAAAGACTATTACATGGAAAGGATGGGAATTCTTATTGACAAAATCAGAGAAAAATTCTCAGGGAAAGTCTATCTTGCTGAAGGGGTGATCTGGAATGATAAACGTGTTTTTGATAAAGTAGATGGTGTTGGAATATCACCCGATATGAGGCTGTCTGATGAAGAAGTTGCAACCGCAACAGTTGAGTTACTGCAAGAAAAAGCGGCGCAGTCGATACAAAGAACATATGAAGAATGGAATTGCTTAGATAATTACCCTTGCTGGCATAATTCAAGTACGACTATCCCCAAAGTCATCTTCAACTTTTTTAGTCAAAGTAATACAAGATACTTGTCAAAGGGCTGGTGGGAAGATGGATTCTGTACAGAAGGAACACTCGATGGTGTCTATTATGAATGTACACAATATGAGATACAAACTGATTTCTCGGCTCAAGCAATCCTTACAGAAGCAGTAATGAGAGCAGTACATAATCAAGTGGTGTTTGAGACCTTAGGTACAACTACAACCACTGGATACTGGTTATCTGACACACTGTATGCAGAGCCTAATCAGCATCACACCCAGACACCACGTGAAGGATTCCCTAACATATCACAGTCAATTAGAGGGAAACCAGCAGAAAAGATCATTAAATACTGGTATACAGGCGAATATGAAGCATATAATCCGACATTTAAGTTAAATAACTGAAAATAATGGGTAAAAAGATTGACAACGGATACCCAAAGCAGTATAATAGCTGTACAAATTAAGTTAATCAAAGGAAAAATTATGTTTCATATCATCGATATCACAGACAACTCAATCCACAATGAACCTGGTAGAGCTTCGTATAAGAGTGATCGGTATAAAACAGCCGGTGCCGCTAAAGCAGGTATCACTCGAACTGTTAAATTCTACCAAACAGCATTTGATCAAGTTGCTGAAGCAGTTGCTGAAGGGAAACCTGAACACAAGGCTAGGATGTATAATGCATATCGTGATGCTACTGAAGCACACTTCAAAAAAGTTCACAAGCAATTTGCTTCTTCTTATGTGATAGTAGCAGTTGCTGATTATGATGAACCAATGATCACTCGAACTGGTAGGTGCCCTGGCACTGGCGAAATAATCACAGTTACTGAAGGCATCAACATGCCTTACTACTTAAGCCCACTAAGTGAATCTTACTGGAGCAGTTAATTATGCATAAGTCTAAAAAGACGTTTAGTTATCCCGCAAGTGACGTTTTTATGATTTCTTGTAAGGCTCAGCGCATTAACAAATATTACATGAGTGCTAGCCAGCAAATCTTTTTTCCCGAAAAAAAGACCAACAAGACTATCATGCTTGAACTTTTAGAAAAAGGCAATACAAATCTTACTGCCAAGGACAGGGAGGAAGGAGTCAAAATTCGTCAACATTTCCAAGCATTGACTTTTAAAGTGTTGGCTAATCAATACTTGAGTACTTTCGACCGGTCAGCCATGGAAATTGCTAACAAAGATGTCATATCTAAGCACCATGATTTAGCTATTATTGCTAGTTTACCGCATGTCTATAAAAGATCAAGAATGAGAAAGGCCGAAGATGTTATGATGGAGGAGGCCGCTTCATTGAAAACAATTGGTGCTATTAAAGACAGACTTGATCTTGTCGTTACCATACTCAAGTCTGTTTGGTCAACAAAATGGGAATGTCGTTTTACAACAGGAACGACTGACCAAAAAGAAATGGTGAGTTTTGCATCTGCTTCATTTTGTCCTAAGGTATCTACTGTAGTTAATATTAGGGGCACAGTTAAACGTCATCTATCAAATGGCAATGGTATGGTAACGCAATTGAATAGAGTAAAACTTATATGAGCGATCAAGACATTAAGAGCGATCAAGACATTAAGAGCGACCAAGACCTTAAAGATCCGTACGTACCTAGCAAAATAGGAAAGATGGCCGCTGATCTACGTAACGAAAAGAAACGTCTTCAACAAGACCTCGCTGAACTGCAACATGAGTATGATGAAGTAAAACCCATGACTCCAACCGGTACACCAGATTGGTATGTTAAGTGGTTTAGTATGGGAATGGGTGTTATTGGTATATTTGTCATGAGTGCAGGTTTTATAACATATGGTCAAATTGCGTATGTGTTAAGCAGTTGCGGTTGGGTGTACGTAGGAATGAGTTGGAGCGATAGAGCAATTATGATTGGTAGTGCAATTAGTGGTACTGCTGTTATGATGAATATGGTCCAGCAACTAACACAATAAAATAAGGGATACGAGAATGAAAAATTTAGCAATAGGATTTATAGTAGGATATTTAGTGTGTGTCTACATGTATGGTGGCGCCGAAGCAGTTGTAACCTTTGTCGAAGAAACATTCACGCAGATAAGCGAATGGGCTTCGAGAAACATTAATGGTTGACATTGAGGTTGATCGGTAGTATAATGATTAATATTTAGGAGAAAGTATGTCTGCAAGTTGGATTAAAAAATTACAAGAAAGCAACTCAAAACTACATAAACAAGATGTATTGAGACAAGCACTTGAGGCCGCAAGATTGGGTAGCACCAATGCTATCAACTTTTTGCAATTGGCTAAAGCAACATACAATCCATATATTACTTATGGCGTCAGAAAGGTACCAAGTTCAACATCGTCATCAGACGAGAATCCTGAGAATCCTTGGGCAGTTTTCAATGAATTGCTTCATTTGTTGTCTGGTCGGTCATTGACAGGTAATGCGGCAATCGATGCTGTAGAAAAAATGTCATACAGATTTTCTAGTGACGAATGGGACAACTTTTGTGCTCCTGTCATTCGCAGAGATTTAAGAGCAGGCTTCTCATCTTCGACTATCAACAAAGTGTGCAAAGGCACAGAGTTTGAAGTCCCTATTTTTAAATGTCAACTTGCTACTAACTCAGAAGGTCGACCTGAAATGTCGGGTACTAAACGACTTGAGCCTAAATTAGATGGCGTTAGAGTCCTAATGGTAGTCGATGAAGGAGTAGCTACATGTTATAGTCGTAACGGCAAAGTATTTGAGAACTTCGGGCATATTGAAGAACAAGTATTTCTAAATCACAACGCGATCATTGCTAGATTAGGTAACTCTATTGGAGACACTAGTTGTTACGTCTTTGACGGTGAAGTGGTCGGAGCATCGTTCAACGAATTAATGAAACAAGCCCGTAGAAAAACTGATGTTAATGCTACTGACACAGTGTTCAATGTATTTGATGTCATGTCACTTGCTGACTTTCGCAGAGGACATTGTAATGCTCAGTTGCGTAAACGCATCGAAGTGTTAGAAAACTTAAGAAGTTTGTTCAACACCATCCCATCACTTGATATGCTACCACACATCATGGTTGATTTAGATACTGACGACGGCAAGACAGCACTTAAGACGTATGCCAACGACATGGTTGAAGCAGGCTTTGAAGGCATAATGATCAAAGAGTTAGAAGCACCATATGAGTGCAAGAGAAATCTATTTTGGATGAAGTGGAAACCTACAATTACTGTAGACTTAACCGTTGTTGACTTAGAAGAAGGTACGGGAAGAAATGCAAGTAGATTAGGCGCCCTTGTTTGTGAAGGCACAGATGATGGTAAATTTATTAAAGTGAATGTCGGTTCTGGCTTTTCTGACAAAGACAGAGATTCATACTGGGAAGCAAAACACGAATTAATTGGACAGACTGCTGAGGTACTCTGTGATGCTATTAGTCAAAACCAAGATGGCACATATAGTTTAAGGTTCCCTAGATTCGTAAGATTTAGGGATGATAAATAATGGCGCTCGATCAAGAATACAATCATTGGCCAGAAGAGATGAAGAGGCTTGTACCAGAAAATTTAGTAGGTGTAAAACACACCTTTCCAGATGGTGATTCTATCGAAATTACGGATGTCAAATTAAGAGATAGATTGCTTGAAGGTGAAGGCAGAGAGGGTATCACTCCCTTCATAACTTATAATATTTACCAGGGTCCAGGTATACCAAGAAGACAAACTATGTCTTATAATAACTTTCTTGGTACATATGGTCATTTATTTGTGGCAATGACTGGAAAGCATGACTAATACTTCTTTGGGCACATGAAATCTGATAAATACTATATAACACTGAAGAGGAAATTCATCACGCAATGTTTTTAGCATACTTAACTTTATTTACGGCTCTTACTATTAGTGCTGTAGCTATTTATTATTCGGTCTCGGGTTTAGCCGCTATCTTCTCTGCGGCCGTTATCCCAATTATTGTAATGGGCGGTGTGCTAGAAGTTAGTAAACTTGTCACCGCAGTTTGGCTCCATAAATACTGGAGAATCGCCGCGTGGTGGCTAAAAATCTATTTAAGTATCGCTGTTGTAGTATTGATGCTTATCACTTCCATTGGCATCTTCGGCTTTTTATCTAAGGCACATGATACTGTATCTGGCAATGCTACTGAAGCTGTAGCGACAGTGCAACGAATTGATGGTCAAATAGCTAGAGAAGAAAACAGAATCACTATTCTCCAAGAAAGGATTGGTGATGTATCGTCTGGTGGAGGCTTTGATGTATCATCGTCTATTGATCAACAACAAGAGATTATCACTGGCGCTCGCGGTGCTGTACAAGCAGACATTGATTATAATCAAAACAATATCACGACCATAAATGAAGGTCTTAGAACAGATTTGGAAGCGTTAGAGACTTCTCGTACCGCAGATGTTAAAGTACAAACAGACAAACTCGTCCCATTAGATAACATTGTCGCTACTAAAGCCAATCAAGGAACTACCACAAATCAACTAGAGGCAGGTGGTCTATTTAGAAGTGCTACTGTTGAAACAATAGACAATGTTGCTGAAGCAAACAAAATAAGATTAGCACAGAAGACCGAACGTGATGCTATTTCAACAGAGATAAAACGAATAGATAAAGTTGCAAGAGACAGAGAAGCAGTCTTGCGTCTAGGCGCGAGCAGTTCTATTCGTGAGGCACAAGGAAACATCAACAACTATCGCGGCCAAACACAAACCACTGTTGATAATGCTACTACAGAAATCAATCGTTTAAGAGAACAAAGCAATTCATCCCAAGACGATGACCTTGCTCAAGTTGACAAATGGAACGTGCAAATAGATGGTATATATACTACCATAGATACACTTAAAGATGAAAAATTTGAATCTGAACAAGCAGTTAGGTTGGTTGAAAGCGAAGTTGGTCCAATTAGGTATATTGCTGAATTTTTTACTGGCACAGAAAATGCAGATGCCACTCTATTAGAGACAGCCGTATCATGGTTGATTATGATCATCATCTTTGTGTTCGATCCACTGGCAGTATTGTTGTTGATTGCCAGTCAATACACATTCGAACATCGTAAACGCAAAACAATTCCAAGCGAAGAGCCAGACTTGAAAAAGCCTGACGAAGAGCAGTACCCAGAGCCGCCGGTGGACATGCCACCGTCTGGGTTTGACCCTCAACCGTTTGACGATGATGAGCCACACGAATTAAATTTTGAGAAATTAGAACCTTCGATAGCCGACGCAAGATTTGCATTGTCTGAATGGCACAGACAACAACGAATGGGTAATAGAGAATTCTTGGTTACACAGGATGAGGCAGTTGAAGAACCAGTTGAAGAAGAACTAACTATCACCGAGCCACTTAGCATTATGGAGTCTGGAGTAACATATCAGAAGATAGAAAACAGTGATTACATTATTGACCTTGAAGGCAAATCAATACATGAAAATGCACTTAAATCAACGCACCCTGAATTATTTTTACAAAAAGATGAAGGAAGCAGGGCGGCACATACGAGTTTCGGAACTGCCTTTCCAAGGATAGCGGTTAAAGGAGACATCTTTGTCAGAGTTGATCAGATGCCGAACCGAGTATATAAATTTGAGGGCAAGCACTGGATCGAAATCAACAAAAATCAGTCTGATAGTTACTTGTTTGATGATGCTTACATTAGGCATTTAGTTGACCAAATTCAATCTGGGGAGTATGATGTCGATTTACTTTCCGAATCCGAACGTCAACAAATAGAGCTATACCTCACTGACATTCCTGAGTAATTTTACCCAAAACTCTTGAGATTAACCCATAAATTCGTTATACTCGCTTTACGTTAATTAAATAATCCTAATAGGAGAGAATCATGAATAATAAAATTATATTAGTACTGGTAGCAATTATAACAATGAGTGGTTGTTCAATGATGGGTTCTAAGAACTCAGTCGATAGACCAAAAGGACCAGAAACTGATCCATACATGGTACAGGAATTAACAAGTAAATTCAACAAAGACGGTATCACTGTCAAGTCTGAATGTGCAAAAAGAAAATTCATACTTGGTTGTAAGGAATTTTCAATCAAATCTATTACAGCTATAGTGACTGTTAATTCAAATGGTGGCACAAATGCATTAGCAGAGTCCGCTATCTTAGTTGGAGAACTTGGAGCACTTGCAAAACTGTCGGACTTTCATGGTGTAGATGTTACATCCGATAGGGTTGTAAAAACCATTGTCAAAAATATTGAAAAGGGTGAAGACTCGATTAACAATGTGATGAAAGGATCTGTGGAGATCACCGATGAAGAGGCCTCAAGAGATACATCAGTACGGGTCAACTCTAACGAAATGGATCGTGTGGTAACTAGTACAGCAACAGCGTTTTCTAAACGTAGACTAGTAGGCATAGAATTTAGTAATAAGAAAATAGATGATCAACTCATTCAAGTTACTGCAACATGGAGTTTGTTTAACCAAAGTCTCGTTCAAACACTAAATCAAAACTAGGAGTTCTCGTATGAGAAATCTTCTTTTCTCACTTCTTATTTTTATAGCTTCTCCTGCACTAGCGACTACGGTAACAGGAGAAGGTAATTCTTTTACCACAGCACTTAACAACGCATTTAAGAAAGCAGTCGATTTCGAAGTCGGTGTTATCATAGACGCTGAACGGAGTGTTATCAACAACAAACTCACGCGGAATCAAATCCTAACTTATAGTGCAGGATATATTCTTGCATATAACATATTAGAACATCATCCAATTGGTAATTTACAATATGTGAAGGTAGATGTTACGGTTGACAAGTCTCTATTAAAAGACTTTGTATTGAGTAGTTATATCTCCTCAGAGAGGTTTGATGGAGAGAATATCTCTAAACAACTAGAGTCCTACCAGAAACAACAAGCCGATGGTGATAAACTAATAGACAATACATTTAAATACTTTCCGTCTATCGCAATCAATATCAAAATGCGGAGTTATGAAGTAATCACTGACCCAGATAGAAACTACCATCTTAAAGTATATTATACTGCAACTTGGAATAAAGCATATTTGGATTCGTTAAAAGAACTTATGACGTTGTTTGCAACCAATGCTCACGGTGCAGTTACTTATTTAGATTTTGAAGATACTACTCTGTATTTTAGTGACAATATTATTCACAAAAAGATCAATCAAACTTTCTTGCGTGGTAGTATGGTAGAAATGACAGCAACTACATTGCTGGGCGTACCTATACTAAATACATGTGTACAGGGTATATCACACAGGCAAAGATATTATACAGGGTTATATACCAATATTAATGCAGGTATACGTTTTTATATAAATAATACAGTTGACAATGTTTTTAAGTACGAGATCGATCAGGACCTTGCAAAGCAACTTCAAGAGATGTCCCAGATAAAATTGTCAATTAAGGGATCGCAAGATTGCTAATAAAGAAAAATAGGAAACGTATTTAGTGAGTGATAAATCAGAAGTAAACTGTTCGTTTTGCGGCAATCCTAAGGAAATTGTTACTAAATTAATTGTTGGAGAAAATGTCGCGATTTGTTCAGAATGCGTATCGCTTTGTCAGCAACTAATAGAGGATGAACAAGTACCTGTAAAGGCCAACGACCCTCCAAAGAGCATGGATCCACAATCTATCATGCGACACCTAAACAAGTATGTTGTTGGCCAAATTACTGCTAAAGAAGTTCTAGCGGTCGCGATATCAAACCATTACAAAAGAGTTTTTAATCCACCGCCAAAAGGGCTAACAATACATAAAGGTAATGTTCTGTTACTTGGTCCAACTGGGTGTGGTAAAACATTACTTGCACAAACTGTAGCAAGGTACTTAGATGTTCCCTTTATCGTTGCTGATGCCACTAATTTAACAGAAGCAGGATACGTAGGAGATGACGTAGAGAGCATGTTAGGCGTCCTGTTATCAAAAGCTGGTGATGATGTCGAGAAAGCAGAACGTGGTATTATATTCATAGATGAAATAGACAAAATCGCACGTAAGAGTGAGAACGCCTCTATAACACGTGACGTTAGCGGGGAGGGCGTCCAACAAGCACTATTGAAGATAGTAGAGGGTACTATATGTCGAGTTGCTCCTAATGGTAAACGTAAGCATCCGCAGGAACCCCTCGTTGAGATTGACACAACAAACATACTCTTTATTGCAGGTGGAGCCTTTGATGGTTTACAAGATGTTATCAAATCCAGAACTACAGGAACAAGTATTGGTTTTGTATCAAAACTCAAAGAAGATCAAGCTGAACACTTCATTGATGTGACACCCAAAGACTTGATGAAATACGGAATGATTCCAGAGTTTATCGGTAGATTCCCTACATCAATTAGTGTTGCAGAGTTATCCAAGAATGAATTAATAAAAGTACTTACTTCAGTAAAAAACAACTTCATCGATCAATATATTTATTTGCTTGGTATCGATGGCATTACACTAAGTTTTACCGAGGATGCCATTGAAGAGATGGTGGTTAATTGCATCAACACTAAAACTGGTGCAAGAGGATTACAATCGGAAATCGAGAGAGTTTTAATGCCTCATATGTTTAACGTTGGTAAATATAAAAGAAAGGGTATTACCGAGCTAAATATAGATAAGGACTTAATAATAAACCCAAAAACAATTATATGACATATAAAAATACTGACTACAAAAATAATTTTAATTCATCAAAAAAATCATACACCCAACAACCAATTGGCAACGCTGTCACGGTAATAAACGGCAATGTGGAACAAGCATTACGTCAATTTAAGAAAAAAGTTTCTAATTCAGGGTTGCTTATCGAAGTTAGAGAAAGAGAGTATTTCGAGAAACCTACCTCAAAACGCAAACTTAAAAAGGCCGCCGCAATCAAACGAGAACAAAAAAGATTGTCTCTACAGCCAGGATCACGTGGTACCAAAAAATACTAACTCGTTGTATAATGATAAATAGTTATGTGAGAAGATAGGTTTCTGATCACATGGATGCCGAAAGGGTCCAAATAGTAAACTTGCTTTATTAAAGGAGAACACCATGAGCAATAGCAACAGACTAGGCATCCGCCTAAATCATTTAGACATCCCCTCAATCCACAAATTCGGAATCGGTTTCGATTCTATGCTTGCAGACCTCAATCGACTAGCAACAATAGCGGGCAAGGATAATTATCCTCCGTACAATGTTATTAAAATCGACGATGATCATTTTTTTATTGAACTAGCACTTGCTGGTATTGATAAAGATGCAATTGACATTGAAGTAGATCAAAGCCAATTAACCATTTCTACAACAAAAGGAGACTCCTTAACTGGCGCTGGAAAAGTTGAGGTGGACGTAACAGAAATAGCCAGTTCTATAAACGAGCCAGAGTATTTGCACAGGGGTATTAGTAATAGAACGTTCGCCAGAGCGTTCACACTTGCTGATCACGTTATTGTGACTGGTGCTGATATGATTAATGGCATATTAAGAGTTAGTTTAGAACGTCAACTTCCGGATGAGTTAAAACCCAGAAAGATTGACATTTCCTCCGCTAAATAGTATTATAGGGTATAGTGTGTGTAGTGACAGAAAAAAATCGAAATAGACAGCCGATCGATACCACTACGCACACTTTTTAACTTTATCACAATGGGTAATTATTATGTCAGAAGAATTTAATGTAACAACCGAAGGTAAGATCAAACCCAATTTTGCATTACAAGAGCCACCGTTATTTAAGGTGATTTATATCAATGATGAAGTCACGACTATGGAGTTTGTGGTAGAATCTCTATGTGATTTTTTCAGTTATAATCCAGATACCGCATCTACTATTACGAGTGATATCCATGCAGAGGGCAGTGCTATTGTAGCAGTCTTACCATATGAAATCGCAGAACAAAAGGGTATTGAGGTAACACTTGATGCACGATCTAAGGGATTCCCCTTACAAATTAAAGTGGAAGCAGAAGCCTAAACCGAAACAGTAAGACGTTTTGGATGATAGTGTTTCATGTCCTTTTCTACGAGTGGATTACTAATCGCAATCAAGTCATTTTTTCTAGGTAGAAGCAGAGTTGCTTCTACTGGTTTGCTGTACGATCCATATATCCAGTGAGTTATCTTGCCTTCAGTATCGGCATTTAATACTGTATCTAATGGAATTTGACTCTCTGCGTAATCAGGCACTTCGCCGAAATAGCAGTTGGAATTAGGGACACCGTTGGTAACAAGGACAATCTTTTTAACATCCATGTGACGTTGTAATTTTTCTATAGTTTTGTGTAAGAAACCCATATCGTCTAATCGATATTGGTTGTACTTTAAATCTTCGATAGAGACAGACATGCCAGGCTCGTGAGCATTTTCCCAACAGTTTGAACCAATAATGGCAACACCATCAACAATAATGATATTGTGATGTAATATAATAATGTTGGGGACTTTCTCGGCCAAACTCACGAGTTCAGCAGTTCGCCTGTTTATATCAAGTTTACTAGTTTCATATTCTAATAAACCAGGTGTAAAAAATACACCCTGGTACAATTGACTGAGATGGACTAAGGTTTGAATCACAGTTCTCATATCAGAACTAATGTTCCCACTTAGAATACAATACAAACTCGTAGTTTTGGATTCCCAATTAAACGAATCGTTTGGTTCTAAATTAAGGTCACCGATTACATCAAATCCGATATCAACCATAGTTTATTATTGCTCTTTACTTAAGAACTTTCAGCGGCGTAGCTGTTGTTTTTTTAGCACGTGCTTTCTTTGCCGGCGCCTTCTCGGGTGCTTTTTTTACTGGTTTTGCGGCTTTCTCTTTAACTTTCGGTTGTAGCTCACTGGCTGTTTTTTCATCGTTTCTCTTGATAAAGAACAAAACGGTGACCACGACTACTAAACCAATTAGTAGATATTCCATGTTTAACTCCTAAGTATTGTTAAAATACTGAGGGCCGATCTGGCCCTCAGGTTCTTGCTTGTGTTACTCTATGCCGTATGCTAAATATTCAGCAGTAGCAACTGGTGTGCTAAGGGTACTGATTCTACAAAGTCCTGTCTCGCCTGGCAGAATTTCAACATCTCCGTCATCCAATGTGAATACATAAGCGCCTGGCAGAGTTCCACCAGCTAGTGAAGCAGGAGTATCGGTACAAGTAATTACCGCATTACCGTTTGTTGATAACTTCTTTCGTTCGTTGTAGTTCATGCTTGATGCAGTTGCCAATGAAGCAGCCATACCATCGATTCCCGCAGTCCGAGCATCGCCTGCAACTCCTGCAACCTTTGGTGCGGCAACAACTGCCAACACACCAACTACTGCAACTGATACTACTAATTCAATTAATGTAAAACCTTTCTTAGATCGTTTAATATTTTTCATTTGTTACTCCATTATGTAAGTTATGTTTGGATCCTTAAATAAGGATCATCATATCTATTTAGTGTTTCTAGCCCGATTCGAATATTAAATCTAGGCGATACCGTAAGCAGTATATGTTGTGGTTTGTACTGGGGTAGTTGTAGTACTTAATGTACATTCAACCTTTGCTTCAGCAGCCACTGGATCGACTCCATCTGTTCCTGCAAGTTCAAATCCCTGAGGCAACACCCCACCTTCAAGTATATCTACTACATCTTCACACTGAGTAACTTCATAACCATTAGCATTGTTTGCACCACGTATTGCATAGTTACGAACACTGGCAGATGATAATGCTCCTGCAACCCCTTTCAAAGCGGCCACACGTGCATCATCAGATACGCCTGTTATCTTGGGAATTGCTACAACAGATAGCACCCCAACTAAAGCAACGGCAATTACTAATTCAACTAATGTAAAACCTTTTTGTATATTTTTCATTTGTAGCTCCTTTATATTTTATGTTAAGACCCATATAAGAGTCAGTGTATGTATTTAGTGTTTATATGTAGATTGATAACTTTTATCTTGTGATTTGATAAATATAGACATGAGAGCATTTGAACTTGTAATAGAAAGTAAGAAAGATGAGAACGGTGGCGGTGATTGTTTCATAGCTGCCTTAGAAGAACTAATGGACTCTAATCCATTCGAAAAAGCACATATGAATGATATGTCAATGGTACACGCAGTAGTCACTGGTCAAGGACCTATCGAAGGCATCCGTCATGTACATGCTTGGGTCGAAGTGGGCGATGTTGTTATCGATAAGAGCAACGGCAATAACATTGTGATGCGGAAAGAAGTTTATTACAAAGCAGGACAAATTAATCCTGATAATCCAGCTGAATACAAAAAATATAATAGAGACGAAATGATAGAGAAAGTTGAAAAGCATGGAACTTACGGACCATGGGAATTAGTTAGGCCACAATAATATTACTTAAATACATACATGTATACAAAACTACACATTACTTATTCAGACCCATCTGATCAATTGGAACCGCTCACCTTTAATTTCAACATCAACAGCACTAGCATTGCCCAACGTTGGGCTACCTTACTATCAGAATCAGTTGACATATACACCATTAATGACTCTAGGAGACTCTACGGCTTCGATACAGAGACTTTAGAACGTCATAGAGCAGTTGATGCTATCAATAAATGCGTAGATACGATTAATGACTATAAATCAGGATTTATCAAGCGCCGAATGACACTGGAACTAAAACAAGATGATCTTAATTACTTGCATCATATTTTTGAAATATATCATGGAATGCTTAACGAACCGCACAAATTCTACTTAGAAGCACCCAAAGAAGTTAAGTGTGCATTAGGACAATTAAACTTAGAAGTACATAGATGCGAATCTATGGCTGAAGGCACAGTTAGAAAGATGATGCCATCGCACCTAGTAACTTATTATGATCAACCACGTGGCCCACATATTAGAACATTAGAAGATGATGACTATGCACACTTCACCGACTTTTATGAGTTCGGAACAATTTATCTATTATATGTAGAGATTGGAAAGACACTCCAAGATATGGCAATTGATGACGATGACCACATTGGCGATGAAGCATGGAAACCCTTCAGACACTATGCAAGTGATTTTATTATCAGATATTGGGGAACATCACACGAGAGTTGGAATATATATCGTAAACTGTTTAAAAAACATTATGATAGCAACCAAGAATTTTATGATGCGAGATATAATTATAGTCATATCTATAATAGGGCAGGCAACATACCGTTAGCAAAAATACAATCGCATTTATCACCAAATGAAATAACAGAACGAATTAAACAAAGACAATTTGTTAGTAATATTAAAGTAGTTTAACCGAAAGTGTTGCATGTAGTTTACCTAACCTGTATACTGCACAGAATCAACAACTAAATATATTTACAGAGGAAATTTTATGGCACTGGTACCAATAGTTTTAGAACAAACAAGTCGTGGTGAACGTAGTTACGACATTTACAGTAGATTACTGCGTGATCGTGTGATCCTCTTAGAGGGCGAAGTGCATGACACTATGGCTAATTTAATCGTAGCCCAGTTGCTATTCTTGGAGAGTGAAAACAGCGATGCCGATATTTCTTTGTATATTAACTCCCCTGGTGGTAGTGTAACAGCAGGTATGGCCATCTATGATACAATGCAATTTATTAAACCAGACATCAACACGATTGTTATGGGACAAGCGGCGTCAATGGGTAGTTTACTAGCACAAGCAGGTGCTAAAGGCAAACGTAAAATACTTCCGCATGCTAGGCACATGATTCATCAGCCTTCGGGTGGCGCAAGAGGTCAGGCCACCGATATGGAAATTCAAGTTAAAGAAATCCTAGAGATGAAACAGTTTTTAACTGAAATCTATGTCCATCACAATTCAGCAGGCAAAACATTTGCCATATTGTCCGCCGATATGGAGCGTGATAATTTCATGAATGCTAACACAGCCTTAGAGTATGGCTTAGTTGATGAAATAATTCAGAACCGTGACTAAAACGGCTTGCGCCGTTTAAAGTTCTCTATGTCTTTGTATCACATTGCTTGTCGTTTACAAACTCGTAAAGCGCCTTTGCGGCTGCTATGACATCAGCTACTGAAATCTCCTCTCTAATAAGTGGGTCGTCGGTTCCAGTACTGGTATTTTTGCTTTCGATTCCAAAGTTTTTTCTAGTAATATTATTCTCTAATAGGCTTTGTGCTTGAACCAGCAAGCCTGCTCTGATCTCGAAACCTGATTTATTTGTCATGATAATTCTCCTGTGTGTATAAATATTTAGTATTTTCGACACGATCCAAATTTAAATCGCAAATCATTGATATTAGTACGTAAAAATAAGTTAACAAAGTGTTGACTTTGGGTTAACAATCCAGTATAATATGGTATATTCACGCAAAAAGAGAACTATATGTATAACATCTATCAAGTTAGAATCAGTGACGAAATCACTCAGTTTGCAAATAGCCCCGAAGGTGGACATAGCGAAACTGCTAAGAAATTTCCAATATACGATACTTGCTTGAAAACTAGGCATGGTAGTGACGAATATGAGCCTGAGATGTTTGAGCATTACACTAAGGTGTGTGTTGTTGACAACTTTGGAGGTAGTACTTTGGAAGATGTGTTCAAAGTTCTTAATGGTTACTACTGGGATGATGAACAGGGTTGTGATCCTTGGTTCGATAGTCTAGTTACTGGTTTCAAAATGAAAAAAATAGTTGAGACCGGTGATATGGTGAGAGATATGCATTCCTTGTCAGTTGGTGACATTGTTGAGAATGCCAACGAAGGAACATTTCATATAGTTAACGTATTCGGATTTGAAGAAATTCAAACAATTGGGGAGTTAGTATCATGATGATTTTTAAAGGTGATTTTGTAAGTTTAAGTGTTTCACGTATAAACGCAAACTGGTTAGAAGTAGTAGACGTTCTAGGACCAATGCATATTCGTCTGAGCAATGGACAGATAGCCGAAGCCACTACAAAACATATTAGAGGACATCGCAGTGCTAACGAAATGAACATAGCAAGCGATAAAGTAACTTTGGAAGGGGTAGAATAATGACAACACTGTCAGTAAAACGCAGTGAGCCAGTCCCAGGCAATTCTTTTACATCTGACTGGCTCAATAACACCAGTGGCGTTGATACAAGACCATCAACAGTTGCTAACTTTGATATAGAATTGAACTTTGAAGAAGCAACGGCATTATTCAATGGGTACATGACATTGCTTGATGACATGTTAAAAAAACGTCTAGGAATTGACCTAAGGCGATACACTATAATGGAGTGTAAGTAATGGATTTCTTTATGATTTATATGATTGGTGTCCTGATGGGCATGCTTATTATGGATTTTCTATGGGCACGGAAATTGGGAATTATCATGCCTGTGATGAGATTGATCAAATATAGATGCACACGGGCCTTTATTAAACTGTGGCGTCATTAATCATTGATGAAAAATCTTAGTAAAATCTATATCATTTCTTGGTTTGGTAAACGAGGCGATAAAAACAGAGACACCCGTATCAAGCAACATAACACACAGCTTGATTGGTGTTTTTGTAATGGGTTGGAAGTTATCGTGTTTCCACAAGATTATGACGAGGCTGAAAAGAATAACAAAGTTACATATTTAAATAATATGCATGGGCATTTACTGTTACCTGCAGAAGCAAGAAATGAATGCTTAAAGCATTTTTATTCTCAACCAGATGATTTTGCAATCATCGCAGATAACGATTCTATTTTACATGAAGGAGATCAACACTGTGACAGTAAGGATTTTGTTGACATATTCAATATGATTCCAGTGAGTGATCTTAAGGACATAGACTTCTTTTTCCCAACCAATCCAGGCAAGGTTCCTTTCAATAAGACATTTAAAGAACAAGAATCAGCCTATGATAGGTTTTTTATCTTTAAACGCAACTATGATAGCAAAGGGAGTTTTGCCGTACTTAAAAATCTTAAGAAACATTATGGTCTCGAAGTCTACTATGATGAGATCAATTTTGTAACGGCAAACAACGAAATGATCTCCCATGAAGATGTTGACTTCGGTGTTCAGATAGCACTACTTGGACTAAGTTGTTTGCAACTTACCAACATTATTCTGAAAGAATTTGCTGGAGGCAACAGTACTTGGACTCAGGCAAGAGGGGTATCTCATAATACAGGAAAAGAAGTTTTAGCAAAAAAACACAATTTACCTTATAAGGACAAGAAGATAAGTTACAAGAATGTCAATAGCAAGTATGGCAATAAGGAGTTTTTCGTAGAGAAACCTGGTAAAACACCTGCCCATATTATTAGCTTATTCGACAATCTGTAATTTTAAAAGGTTGACTTTGGATACCGAATCTTGTATGATGGCAACTTAATTAATTAGGAATTTAGGAGAATGCAGTGAAGATAGAAATTAAAGTGGTAATGGACACTGATGATCCAAACGACAAGGAACTAGTTGAACAAGTAATCGACATTGTTGACGAACTTAAGGATCGTTTAGATGATCGAGATTCTAAACGAAACAACTAATTAACTAACAAAAAGGAAATTGTCATGAGTACTGATTTGAGAAACGTTCCGCGTATAGAGCAACAGATAACGCAGACTAGGTTCTGGGGCGGACTTGAACGCGAAACCTGCATCCAAATAACACAGGCCAAGTGGAACGACTTTAGTGTTCCAGACCGGTTCTTTGATTCAATACAGTTGACCCGTCAACAAGCCCGAGCAGTTGCATCAGAGTTGATGTTGTTTGCAGAAGGTCGTGAAGTAGTTGTTCAGAACAACGAAGACGAAGCAGTTGTTGAGGAGTTGACAGAATAATGGATAATAATAAATCGTTCTCGACCTGTTTACGTGTGGTACTTATTGTGATATTTATTGGCGCAGTGACAGGTGCCACTATATTAATGGAGTGGGCGATTTGTGTTTATGCTGGCTACTTTATTGGCGAGCAGGCTTACAAAAAGGAGAGGGCAAAATCCAATGAAAACATTAGATGAACATAACAGAGACAAACGACTTGTGCTAGACTTTGTTATGAATAGCACGAAGCCAGTTCCAAATGGAATCGAGTGTCCTGTTTGTAAACAGGAATTAATGGATTCTGATCCAGGAGTGATACTGTTATCATCACCACCGCAATATACCATTCATTGTCCCGCGTGTAATTTTGACGGACACAGATATTAGGAGAAAGACATGAAATATAAACTATCAATCTATCCCTGTTTAGAACTGGGCGTAACAGGAGGGGTAAACCATGTAGTCACTCATACATATGAGACGGCTGAAGAAATGCTCGCCGCCAGTAACACCGCCGCAAATTTGCTACTATTCGTACATAAACATGCACTCATGGAAGATTACTCGAATATGTTTGTAATGGAAGAACTTGATGCTAACGGAGAGTGGTGTGAATATGAAGAGGAGGAGGAGACCTAATGATAGTGCCAGTATGGGAGGTTTATAAGCGAGACAGCCAAGAGGGATTATCTTTCAAGTATGAACATGACGCTAGACAGCAAACTATTTTTAGCGAGGTTGATCTGATTTGTCTCGCCCTAGTGGATATGTCAGAAGAGGAGATAGCAATACTGGACGCGGGTGGTTGTATACGTGATTAATTTTACGAGCAAGCAGGAAAAAAAACACTATGATTATTATGTGGATTTACTAAAAGACAAGGGAGAAACACCCCTAAATTTTGAGGATTGGAGGGACAGATTTTTAGAAAGATTGACCGCTGTTCTGGAACTAGGAGAAAAAAAATAATGAAAGACTGTACATTTCAATACGCATTAGGTAACGGAACCATGAAAGAGGATACTGAATTAATCACTCGAACCGAGGCAGAAAAGTTATGGGAGGAATACAAACCCGTGTTTATGGCTGATCTCGAACATGGTAGCGAGCCAGAAATGGCAGTCTGGGTTGATATGGCCAACGATGGTGACTTTCATACCACGTCTTTATACTGGGGCGGTGGAGATATGATTATCCAAAACGGACAGTTGTATCAACGAGTTTAGAGGGTAACCGAAATGTCAGATATTTTAAATATGGAAAAAATAAACTCTATGGGCCCTATGATTGTAGAAATGGGCGGGTGTAATTATGTTTACAGTACACAAGTATGTTATTAGCCCTTATGGCGCAAAAATAGAGATGCCGGCAAACGCGGAAATATTAACAGTGGCGTACCAAGGAAATGATTGTTGTATATGGGCAAAGGTTGATACTGAAGCCGAACCAGAAACAAGACAGTTCGAGCTATTTGGAACTGGGCACAGAATACCGAGAGTCATGGGTGTTGATTACATTTACATTGGAACGGGATTTATAAACGGTTTGGTATTTCATGCATTTGAAATTAGTAATTAATCAACTAAAAGAAAAGGGAGCTTGAATTGTTATGTTGAAGGTTTACTACGACAAAAAGAACGATGCAATACACTGGCATTTTGGTGATAGCGGCGGGTTTATACGGCCTGTCTATGACGATGAAGAATGCATTTGTGGGTTCAATGTCTATCACGTTCCAATGTTTGGCGGTGAAGAAACTTTAGATAGTTTCTGCAACACACTGCCTGAAGCAATGGCGCAACTAGAAATGGTATCAATATAACACCATTAATCAATTAAGGAGAAAGGTATGAATATAGAATGGACTGAAACATCAAAGGAGCGACCCCCATATGGGTTACCACTGCTTATATGTTACAGAAGTACGCCCCAGCATATTACATACACATTGAATGGCGCAGATGAAGATGATGAATGCGACGAAAACGATTGGTTCGGGCCGTATGACTTTGAGGATGAGTATGACGAATTAAAGATTCCTTGGAATGAGGTAGGTAAGTGGTGGTTAATACCCGACACCGCATAACACCATTAATCAATTAAGGAGAAAGATGGATAAGGAAAATGATGTAAGATATTTGGGTTACGAAAAAGAGATTATTCGTGTAGCTGATGATTTGTTTTATGGCGCTACGGAGCACCCTGAACGAGAGATTTACAGACAACTAGTTTTACGAATGCGTAAACTGGTAAGAGATTCTTGGATAGCGATGGGGAATCCCGCACCAACGTATGGTTTTTCAGATGCAAGTTAACACTTGCTTAAGCAAGGTAAACGTGCTATAATATTAATAGGTTAACAGAAGAGTACGCATGATGAATAAGCAAGTGACTCAGTCTACATGGCCTCTGGTGTGCTATACTATATTTGGAGTGATGTATGAGAGTGATTGATGATGATGCTTTAGCTATGCAGTTTATAAAACTCTGGGCTTCCAGTGATGAAAGAGATTATAGTGAGAAGGAGCTACTAGCTGATCTACAGACAGAGCATCTTCAAGTACAAAAGAAACTAGAGGACGAGCTATTTGATGTCGTAGCTAGACACGAGACTAAACTAAACAAAGAACAGGAGAAGAAGTTATGAGTAACTCAGTATATGTAGTACAGAACTACTGGCGTGGCGGTCATGAGTATAATGTCAGCGCCGTGTTCTCTACAGAAGCCTTAGCACAGCAGTGGATCGAAGCGCAAGATGAAGGCGAGTTTGATGATTACGATGTTCTAAAAGAAGACTTTAACCCAATACCTGAGAAGAAGTGATGAGTTTTGACTTATTTGGAATAGATTGGATACCTTCGGATTCAATATATGGCTTTTGGCTTTTGTCCGTTAATAATTGGGAGGACGGGCTTCGTAGTTTGTTCGGTGTTCACTTGGAAGAAGGCTATCTAAGGTTCAACATACTTTATATGGAATTCGGATTTGAGGTAGTGTAATGATAAAAGATATTATATGGTCAGACGAAAAAGATTGTGACGAAAGTTGTAGGTATAACCATGTTCGAGGGACAAGTGGACTCGGTGAATTTTTGATTACATGGAAGGGTTGGAAAAAGTTTCCTAGTTTTGACATAGTGGGGCCGCTAGAGGGTTTTAATGACTTTTATGGTTGTGGTTCTTTAAATGAAGCTAAGGAAAAAGCTAATAAAATGTATGAAGAAACAATACTGGGTTGCATTGAGTCAACAGAGTTAGATTAATGGAGGAGAGGTGAAGGTATGAATTATTCAGATATTAAATACCCGCTAAGATTGTGTGTTGAAATGATGCATTATTGTGAGTGGTCAAACGAGAAAACGGCAGAAATAAGACCTAGTGAGTTACGTGACAAATTAGAAGTGTTTTTCAGCAGAGAACAAATCGAAGAATCGCGAAAAATACTTTGTGGTGAAATAACGCCAGTGGGGGTGAAGTGATGAACAAAGAAAGCACTTTTGAAGAAGATGTGGCAAGCCTTTACACGGCAGAACAATTGAAAGAAAAGGTTACAAGTGGCTCAGTCTACCTAGACCCTGCGGATTTACCACCGCCAGAGCTATGCAGTTCAACACAGCCAGAGTATTCTGATTGGAAGTGTTACCTGTTTGGTGGGTCGGCCATGGATATTACTTGGAATCCATATAAGGGTAAAGAGCCTAATTGGTTTTGGCGAAAAATGCAGTATTTGATACTCGGCAATCGCTGGGTAAAGGAGAAAGAGTAATGGACGGATCAAAAGAAAATACACTTGCTAGTGGCGAACTCGTGTTCAAAAAAGGGGTGGTTAGGAGCATTGACTTCGACAAGGTTAAGACGGTCGAAGACGTTAAGCTGATACTAGCGGCGGTAAACTTCACTTGGAGAAATGTAAACCCCGAGGCTATAGCGCACTTCTTGAGGGTAGACGAAGAGTAATGCTAGTCTATATAGGCGCAACTTTTATACTGTCTGCTATGTTATGGGGAGAGTACAAAGAGCGTAGCGCGATATACTACGGATTAAATGGAGGGGGGTCGTTATTCTTATTGGTCCACTCAGCTAACAGCAACGATGCGCCATTTTTTATCTTAAATATAATATGGCTGGCCGTTAGCCTTAACGGATTGTATGAGAACGCTTAGGGGATGCAGTATTTAATCTTGGGTAATCGCTGGGTAAAGGAGAAATAACATGTACCTAATTCAAATAGGTAAAAATGATTTTGTAGACCTAACTGAAATCCGAGGGGTGTTTTCAACTACCTCCGAAGGAGTCAATATACTCCACCTTATGTTTAAAGGATGCGAGAACAAAGATTCTCGGAGGGTCAATCACGAGTACCGTATGAGCGTTATATACAGCATTATCAGCAATAACCAAAATCCAAGCCAGAGCCTTGAACGGGCGATTAAATCCATGGAGAAAGAACAATGATACTAACATCTAGGCAAGCGCACCTACTTCTGCATCTGTTGCAAGATACCTTGACCAAGAATGTCTTGGGCTACTTATCAATGACGCCGGATACTAGGCTTGAATTATTGAATAACATTATGGATCAGCAACTGGACACGCCAGTAGACCTAACACCACCAAAGGAGGAGAAGTGATGTTGACTAAAACCAGAATATACACGATAGCTTGGAGAAGATGGAAGGTAACCCTCTCATTTGAAGCTAAGAGTGGGCTAAAAGACATTCAAGCCAGTGGGGTGAAGTGATGAATAGCTTTACTGATTATAAAAAGAAGAAGGATAAGAAAGGAATAATTGCCGTTGGCACCTTCTTAGTTGCTTTGTTTGTGGCGGGAGTTCTTACAGGAAGCGTGATTCAAGATGCGCGTTCTACAGGTGAGTGGAAAGCAGACACAACACAATCTGAGTGTGCCATGTACAACCCACGCACACAACAATTTGAAATGTTGAGGGAGAAAGGATAATGGACAAAGTAAGATGGCTCAGTGTTCCACTTAAAAGAGATCCTTTTTCTAAGTTGTTGTCAGCAGAGAGTCGCCCTAGTGGATTTTATGATGCGGCAAGGCATCGCATCCGTGTTTTGCAGTTTAGAGAAGAGATTAAACCGCCACTTGATTACTGTCCTGCGGATCCAACAGAAAAGAATTATACCGAGTGGCAAGACGTACCCATTGTTGATGAGGAAAACACATGAAAACCGAAACCAAGGAGAAAGTATAATGGTATCGACATCTGATTTCAAAGTGCATGGGCCAGAAAGGATCAGACTTGAACCTGAAGATCGAGTTGTGTCCAGAGCGAGATTTCATGAGCTGGTAGAACTAGAGAAAGAGTACAATCACTGGCTCGCACGGTACTGGGTAACAAAACCATGGTGGTTGTTCATCGCAATCAATATTGGCGTTTATATAGAAAGATATCTATGGTGGTTTTTATGACAGAATCGAACGACCTACCCAAAACACTATTGAATGAGTTCGTCTTTAATGGCACTATTGATCAAAGTATTTATTTTTACTTTGATAACGTAGAAGCGTTAAGAATAGACCGTGACGGATTTCACTACAACGGAGAAACAATAACTGATGCTGGTAAAGCCTACGAAACCTATATGTCGGTAGTCGGAAATATGGGCACCACGACACCAGGAACCAGGAGAAGATGATGCTGACTAAGACTCGAATATACACTATATCTTGGAAAAGATGGAAGATAACCCTTTCCTTTGAAACCAAGAATACGCCAAAAGAGCCTAAAACTGTAATCGCAACTCTGTTCGAAAAAGAGCAATACGTAAATCAAACAACAAAGGATGGAGAAATATGAAGAAGAATCAAAATAGAACTGTAACAAATACTAAATTTTGGTATTGGTTAGTAGCATGCCTACCAAAGACAGTAGTGTACTTTTGCTTCATGCATGTAATGGTGCATAGTACCACAGGGAAACACGAAAAAACTGTTGTTCCTGAGTTAACTGGAATGGACGCCATAAAACGCTATGGCGATGATATGGGGGTGTAGTGATGATTAAGATGACTATTGCAAGACAAGTAGAAATAATGGAAAGTCAATTAGGAAATTTCCCTGATCTCATGGAAAAGATGCAATACATGAGCGGGATTTTTTGACCCTGACCCAGATTTTACTAGAGAGGCGAGGGACATTGTTAGGGGTAATATCTGCAAGAAAATACCAAAGGAGAAAGTATAATGAGTGACGAATTAATGGGAATGAATGCGAACAGGGATGGGCCGCTGACGGAAGTGCCTGCGACGCTAGACGAGTGGAAGAAAAAAGCAGAGGCGCTGTGGATGATACTAGACGACATTGACACCTATAGTGATATGTTTAAACCTGAACAGACTCCATATTATAAAGCCGTTAATAATAAAGCTAGACAGCGGTTTAAACAGATGGAGTCGGACGGTTATTTTATCGTCAATACAGGTCGGGTGAAGCAATGATTGTATCAGAACTAATTGCCCAGTTACTGACATTGCCGCAGGGCAAAAGCATTGTGTGTCAAATCGTGAGCCAAGACAAGGTTGGTGCATGGAATATGGGATTTGAATTCTCTGATGTACCGTCGAGTTGGATGGTACAGTTAAAAGTGGAACATCCTGCTCTAATAACACTGCCCGATACAACAGGATGGGAAAATGGTTAATAGGCATTGACATGGCATTGCTAATGTGTTATTCTACGCTACAATACATTAATAAGCGAAAAGACTATGATAACTAATGACTACCAAGCCTCTGTGCAACGTCGAACCGCATTCACTGACGCATTAAGACAGTTACTTGTGGATCACGGTGCCGAGATGACCATCGAAGATTACGGCGACGGGTTTGTGCATAACCCAGTGATCAATATCACAATGGATTCTGTCTATGACAAATCAGACTTGCACAAGGCCTTTACCGAATTTGAGTTAGATACCTCTATTAATCCATGATCATGGGTGAGAGATAAAAATAAGGAAACATTATCATGCAATTAACAGTAGCAGAGCTTATGACCTACACCAACGGTGCATTTAATGAAGCCGCAAAAGCTGAGTGTGAGTGGTTCAAAGAGCAACTGCTTGCCATTCAAACAATGATTAGTACTTCTAACATTTATACGGGCAATATCGAGACTTCAAGGGCAGTACATAATCTAATCCTGGCGGTCGATGCACGTGTCAAAGATCGAACAGAATCAATGTCAAAGATCGAACAGAATCAACTTCATGAGGACTTATCATGAAAGAAACCACAGATGTACAAAATACTTTAGCAAGGCTGTACGGGGAAGTTTACTTGAATGTAGATGAGCCAACAACAAAAATAAAAATTCAATACCAGAAAGCTTTAATAGCTTTAAGCAATGCTATACACCAGTTTGATTTATTAAACGATTTTAAAGAGGATTTAAAAGAGGAGAGAACTAATGCCTAGAGTAATTGATAATGATGCTAAGGCTATACCCCTAGTGATGGAGATTTGCCAGACTACTATGGGACAGTCTATATGGCTGTTAAGGAAGCTGAGAGAAGAAACCCCTAAATGGTGGGATGGTATAGACCCTGAGGATCACACACCGTCGGCATCGCTTTGTAGTGAGATCATGCAACCCGGTGCTTTATTTAAGGCTTTGAACTTAGAGGACGTATCATGAGTAAATCAGTGTTTGTTGTACAGAATTGTTGGTGTGGTGGCCGTGAGTATAATGTCAATGGTATTTTTTCCTCGGAGGCATTAGCACAGGATTGGATCAACAACCAGCCGCATGATGGGAATGATGATTATCGAATCCTGACAGAAACTTTCAACCCAGAGCCAGTCGGAACTGCGCCGAAAATGCCGCCAGTAAAAACCCCATTAACCGAAGGTAATGTTCATCATGCAACTAAGCCAGGTCTGTCTGATAGTCCAAGACCAACTCACCCACCACCCGCGCCAAACTATCGCCGCCGGGATTCTAGGCCCAGCCGAGCAATTGATGATGAGGCATTGGCGATAGTGAGAGGGCTAAGGTAATGGTAGATAAGGAGAAAAGTCATGATCAGAGTCATTGACGACACCGTTAAGGCTATAGAAGTGCTAGAGGCATTTTTAGTTGAGCATTCATACAAGGTGGACTTATCCCTTGTTGATCTTAAAAATGTGGAAAACGTGTTGGCTAAATTACAGGCTAAAGTCCCCCAGTGGTTCGACGAGCTAGACCCGAAAAATCCAAATACTTGGTTCGACTGTGAAGCGTGGGACACGGGGGGAAGTAAACAAAGGAGACTTATCTGCAACTATACTGGAAAGCTGTTTCTCACTCCCTGCGGGCTATATGAATATGATTTCGCAATCCCCTACATAAAAAAGGTTAACAAATGATGAAAAATTTCAGATGGTACCGGTGGTGGAAGGGCGGCGAGTTTCTGATGGGAGAACATACCCCATTACATATTGCTCGAAAGGGTGGTAGTGTAGGCCACCGAATATTGAATATTAATACGACTGGTGAACTTGAGATAGCCGGTCCTGATGGGTATGAGGAGACAAACTAATGAAACTGTGGCGAGTCAAATGTGTGGTCTATGGTACTGGTGTACACGACAAATACTTTGTGTTACAGAAAAGACTCTTTGGTTTCCTTTGGTGGTACAATCCAGATAATTTCAATGGATCAGAAACAGGAATTTACGTGAACCTCAATGAGGTTCAAACGGCATACCGTAAAAAGGTGTTTCAGAAGATCGTGATAATTATGTCAGCGGACAATACTCTGAGTGATTTCTTATTATGAGTAGTATATCCTATAGCACGAACTGGATGGGCCCAGTATCAACTCGTTGGTACGAAGATAACAATATCCCAATGATCGAAGAGGAACATGTATATAGTAGTTTTGTGAAGTCGAAGGCAGGAGAAACCTATATTTCAAGAACACCAAGTGTCAAATATGCTTGTGGTCGGATTGACATATATGGTTTGGATGAACAAGAATATTACGATGGTAAATCTGAGTATGGAGTCGGAATGATGACCCAAGAGAGCTGGAATAAACTCAGCAATTACTTATGGGAGTTCAATTCCGAGACTCTACTGACATACAAGCAGTTGATATCAAGGTTTGAAACTGACACAAAACATAAAATAGAATGGTTTGTTTATGAAGATAAGGTTTAAGAAATTAAAAGTATTGATGGGCATTGGTTGACTTCTACCACAAAAAGTTGTATGATGTATATCTAATTCAAGCATAAAGAGAGAAGCGTCATGAAAATAGAAGACATGGAAGACATGAATGATCGCCAAAAACAGGTTGCGAACATCATTGGTAGCTACTGTCAAGGACTTCATTATTGGGAGTTTTCAGAGGACGACTTAGCTGAGATGACCAAACGTATTGTTGAACTGATAGAGACTGATGTTATATTCGACCTAGCGCAGGCGGCTTACTAATGGCACTTGCACCGTTCAATACTCCAGGCCTACTTGGTGAGTTCACTGAAACAAAATACAATCACTATTTCGAGTGGTCACTAAATGATGACTCTATGGCGTTCTGTGAAGACTTCCCCCATAAGATATGGGTAGCAGATACTATTGGCTCTCGTTATCGTTATGGTCTGGTCAAGAAGACTGTTGCATATATCTGCACTGACGAGGACGAGTTCGGTTTGCCGGTAGTAGAGAAATGGCAGATCAAAAAGCATGTTCTTTACAAAATTATGTGAGGGAACGGTTGACTTTAAAAATAAAATAATGGGATAAAAGTGATGGAAGTATTAAAAGGTAAAAGAAATATAGTCAAAGCGTGGTCTGATGGAGTTCAATTCGATGATAACGTAAAAGAGCAACTGCTTAACTTAGCAGATATGCCCTTCATCCACAAATGGGTAGCCTCAATGCCTGACGCACACTTAGGTAAAGGTTGTGCTATTGGAACTGTATTAGCAACAAAGAAAGCTATCATACCGTCTGCCGTAGGAGTTGATCTGGGTTGTGGTATGCAAGCAGTAAAAACATCTTTAAATGCGGCAGACCTACCAGACAATCTCAAAGCATTGCGTCTTGATATCGAATCGGTTGTCCCAGTAGGGCAAGGTAAGCATGACATACAACAGCTACCTAAAGCTGTGACAGATTTGTGGAATAACAAACTAGAGCCTGGATTTAAATGGATACTTGATTTTTGTCCTGTTGAGAACACAAACAACATAGCTCACCTTGGAACGCTAGGGGGTGGTAATCACTTCATAGAGGTTTGTATTGAGAAAGCTGATGATTCAGTATGGGTGATGCTACACTCTGGTAGTCGAGGAGTTGGAAATGCTATAGGAAGATACTTCATCGAGAAAGCAAAAAAAGAAATGGAAAAGTACTTTGTCTCTCTACCTGATGCTGACCTAGCTTACCTACCAGAAGGCTCTGCTTACTTTGATCAGTACATAGAATCTGTTAACTGGGCACAAGAGTTCGCTAAGATGAACCGCGCACTAATGATGGAGAACACACTCAAGGTGTTACGAAAGCACACGAAAGAGTTCAGTATCGATGAGTTGACAGTTGACTGCCACCACAATTACGTGCAAAAAGAACATCACTACAACGAAAATGTGTGGGTAACTCGTAAAGGTGCTGTATCTGCAAGACGTGGACAGTATGGGATAATCCCTAGTAGTATGGGTCAGAGATCCTTCATAGTGAAAGGTCTTGGAAATCCAGAATCCTTCAATAGTTGCAGTCACGGGGCAGGAAGAGTGATGTCCAGAACTCAAGCAAAAAAACTAGTGACACTACAGCAACATGAAGAGGACGTAAAGGGAGTTGAATGTCGAATTGATGAAGATATTATCGACGAAACACCAAGTGCATATAAGCCTATCGATGATGTAATGAAAGCGCAAAGCGACCTTGTGGAGATAGTCCACGAAATAAAGCAAGTTCTTTGTATCAAAGGATAGTAAGGAACTGCACTTAAAAATTAGGAGAATGAAGATGAATAAGTGGGAGGAGCGATTGGATACTGAAGCTATACTGTGTTGGGTCTGGGATTACGGGCCTGAAAATAACCCACGCGATGAGGCACGGATGATCACCGAGAAGATGCCCCAAGTAGATAAGCCCTATACTGACCACGATGGTGAATGGGTTTATGCGACGCCCGTGAAGGCTAGCGAATTGTATAGAGGAGAAATCTAATGAGTCAGTTTGAATTTGAATCCTTCGGGAAAATTGCACGACTAAAGAGTGATCAAACGATCACCGAGAAACTAGATGGGACGAATGCACAAGTATCAATATTTGAAATGTCTAATCACGAAGCGCATGATGAATGTAACCAAGATCCGTACTGTATCGATGTACTGTATGGTGACACAGAATCTGATCCCGCACTCGTTATGTATGCGGGAAGTCGCAAGCGTTGGATTGCTACGAACGGTCATATTAATGATAGTGATGGAGTCGCAGTAAAAGGAACTGACAACTTTGGGTTTGCTCGATGGGTGTATGACAACTCAGAAGAGTTATTCAAGATGGGTGAAGGTCGCCACTTCGGTGAGTGGATGGGTTTGGGGATTCAACGAGGATATGGACTAACAGAGAAACGCTTTGCATTGTTCAACGTGCTACGATGGGGTGTTCACAATCCTAATACACCTAAGTGTTGTCATGTTGTTCCAGACCTTACTGAGTTATGCGGTGGTGATCCAGATGTTGCTATGGAAATGCTCATGCGCGATGGTAGTATGGTTGAAAAGTTCAATAAACCTGAAGGTATCTGTGTGTATCATCATGCTTCACGCACCTACTATAAACAAACGTTCGATCACGACAAAGGGAAGTGGACGGTATGATTAATATACAAGAGATGAATGAGAAAAAAGAGTTAGAGAACAATATGAATGCGGCCTACACAATGTTTACGTTGGCTCGCGATGAGTTTTATAGAGTAAGCAAAGAACTCTCCGATTATCAATCTAAGCCTGCGGTGTGGGTGCCTTCTGTATTGGTGGATCTCATGAGCCAAACAACGGAATCCTTAGCACTAATTGAAAAGAATCTTTCAAAATGTACCGAGGAAATTAATGCTCTTCTTCATGACCGCAAACTTGAGTGGGATAATCTAGGTGAGATGGGACAGCTAACCAATGTAGGTAATTTCCACCACGATATGACCGAGAGCCTTAAAATCTTTTATAACGATCTATACGAGGCTCTACACGAGGCAGGGTCTTTACTCGCAACACAGAATAGGGAGAACAAATGATCACACAAAGAGAACGATATTTAATGCGCGAGTGGGCAGATGTTTCTAGACTAGTCCCTTCAAAAACTCTGGACGACTGGCTAGAAGTAGAAGTTATGGACTCAACCGTAGGACAAAGGTTAAGCGATGAGGCCGATGTAGCGTCAAAAGCAAAGTTGGAAGAAATGGAGAAGAAATCGTATTCGGACTATCGCGCACAAATGGCGGCAGAGGGGAAGTTGATATGAGCCTTGATGATTTTAAGGATAATCTAGCAAGAGGCATAGCAGGCATTATTATTGGTGTACCTTGTCTTATTCTTATTTGTGGGGTTATTTGGGTTATTTGGACATGGCCTTATGAGGCTATAGGATACGGAAGTTTGGCCGCGATAGTGTACTGGACGATACAACGACATGAGGCAATTTATGACTGAAGCAAAAAGAAAAAAGCTAGAGAACGACCTATGTGTGACAGCAAAGAATCTTCAGAACGCTCTCAGACAGACCTCCCGTGCAGAAGAGGAGTTTGATAAAGCCACCAAGGCACTGGAAGATTTTGACTCTTTGCCTGCGGTGTGGGTGCCTAAATCTGGAGGGGAGGAGTGGCATTACATGGTGAGTGACCTTGGTGGGGTAGGAGAAGTGTGCTACCGTCCTGACGATATTGCGCGGCTACGCATGGCGATAGGAAACATCTGGCAAACAAAGGAACTAGCACTCAAAGCCTCAGAGTATTCAAAGGTTCAAGGGCTAATTAACCAAGCGTGTTTGAATGTTGAGTCTGATTATGTGCCTGATTGGTTTGACAATACTACAAAATGGATTCCCTTGTATGACGCTTTAACTGCCAATTGGATTCCCCTAACCGCCTATAGCAATGCAGGGTCAGAGATCAGCCAATCCACGGAGGCCAAGTGCTTACAAGTCTGCGACATCTTGAATAACATTAATTTAAAACCAGTGGGGGTGAAGTAGATACTTCAGACTATAGTTGTAGTGGGTGGTACTGTTTGATGCAGTATGAAGATCAAAAAGCTGTGACATTAAAAATGAAATAATGTGTCTCACATGTAAGTTATAATATATACTTAATTGAGGATAGTTTGCTATGAGTGAGTTATACGAAAAGGCAGTTCGATATGCCACTGAGAAGCACGAAGGTCAGGTTCGAAAGTACACCCATGAACCCTACATTACCCATCCGTTGGCAGTTGCCGAGAAAGTTGAGAAGTTTTTGTGTGAAGATGTACATGTATTCGGCCGAACAGCCGATATAGATACGGTCGAGTTTGCTAAGTGTGTCGCGGTGTTGCACGATACTGTAGAAGATACCGATGCGACTCATGACGAAATAGTAGAGTTGTTTGGTAAGGAGATTGCGTCTGGTGTTTGGTACTTGACCAAGACCGAGAGCTTTGTAGGTAACAGAGAGGTTCGTAAGGGATTGTGTGAAGCAAGATTGTCACGAGCACCTTGGATTGTTAAAGTGGTAAAGACCTGTGATCTACACCACAACAGTGGAAGTATCGCAGAACACGATCCGAAGTTTGCTGAGTTGTTTAGAACAGAGACCAAAAGTTTACTTGAGTGTATGCACATGACTTCAACTTACGTTAGATTAGGAGGGTAAAAAAGGTTGACTTTGGGTAAACATTTCATTATAATATAGTATATTAACGAAAAGAGAGAGAAAGTTATGACTAAGTTTGATAAAGAAATGTTTAGTTGGGACGGTATGTACTTAATGTACAAAGGCGACTTTAATGGTTCAAGGTTGATGCAGGATGTTTCTCCTGATTGTCACCCATCATGGCACGGTTTACTCAAACCTGCATTCGTCGCTCGATTCAAATATGGTTACAAACCATACAAGACTTGGATTAACTTTCTTGTTAAGAACTGTAATGTTGAAGAATACATGGAGCTGTCAGCAAATCTGAATCCTGTTGCGGCTATGAGACAACTTGGCTATAAAGGAAAAGCGTAATGACTAATCAAACGGTTGATCAATCTAAGATAGATCAGATAGAAACCATCCATCTTATTGGCATTGAGCAAGCAAAACAAGCAGAAGCTGATTATAGGGCTATGTACGGTGAACCAATGTATTGTGGGTTTGCTTGGGTATCAGTCTACAAGGTTAGATCCAATTCAAAATTGGGCAAAGCCTTACAGGCAGTTGGCTTTAGGAAATCATATGATAGGTCTTTGATGTTATGGAACCCAGGTGGTAGCCCTACTCAGAGTATGGACGTGAAAGAAGTAGGTGCAAGAGCTTATGCTAATGTACTAACGGCTCATGGCGTTAAAGCGTATATGTCATCCAGAGCAGATTAGAAAGAAAAAGGTTGACTTTGGGTAAACATTTCATTATAATATAGTATATTAACGCAAAAAGGCAGAACTTACATGATTATTTCAGACACAGTAGCAAGAGCATTTAACAAGGCAGTTACTAATCCAGAGAACATTGAAACTAATGGTTCTATTAACTGGAACTTTGCTGAAGCTGATGCTTTTATGGATAGCGGCGAAGATCATTCGGTAACTTTTTTCGATCAGTTTGATTTCTTAGCATGCTGTTTCACTGGTCAAATTACACTTGCTGATAGACTCAAGCAAAATCTTGTAATGGAAAAACACTTAGCAGATCAATAATAACCAAAGCGAGTGTAGAAAGGAATTGTGATATTGGGTAATAAGTGAATTGACAAACTCATTTATGCCCGATATTATGGTAAGTGTGTAATGAGAATTACACGATAAATGTAGTTAAATTTTAGGAGAATCATGTATGACAACACAAACTTTTACGGTAATTGGTATAGCTGATTTAAATGGTATTAATAAAGTTCGCTTCACTAATGATATGGTACGTAGAGTCAAGATATTTGGTAAGAACAGAGGTACTCGATGCGATTTTATTTCGCTCCCGGAACCAATGACCAAACTTGATGGTCTCAAGTATATGATGACCGACCCATTGTTCGCATCACCAGCAGATCAGGCAACCATTGCTGATACTATTGTAGATAAAGAAAAGCAATCAGGCAAAGGTTACAAAGTTAGTCTTTCACTTGATGCAATTCGTGAACGCGGCAGAGCCCAAGCAGTGGCAGATGATGAAGTTTTAGATTCGGTACTGGCGGCGATAAATAACTAATTATACAGCGCCCGAGTAGCTCAGTTGGCAGAGCGCCTGATTTGTAATCAGGATGTCGTAGGTTCAAATCCTATCTTGGGCTCCAAATTAACACCGAGATAGCTCAGTTGGTAGAGCAGGAGGTTGAAGACCTCCGTGTCCTTGGTTCGATTCCAAGTTTCGGTACCAAACAATGGAGAGGTGCCTGAGTCCGGTTAAAAGGATCAGACTGTAAATCTGACGCGAAAGCTTCGTTGGTTCGAATCCAACTCTCTTCACCAATGTAAGATGCTCACCTACTATTCAGTAGAAAGAGGTGACCGTATCGTCCGGTTTGATAATAGGCGACCATTTATTGCCCTGTTCGTCCAAAGGTTAGGACACTTGGTTTTCAACCCAGCAATAAGAGTTCAAGTCTCTTACAGGGTACCATATTGAAATGGCTTAGGTCAGTTGAGCCAGCGTAGCAAATCAACGACAGTCGGGGGAGTTAAGGCCCAGACGTTTACTGCGAACCTCTTGAAATTAGGTTAGTCGTTGTGTTCCCTTCGATGACAAGAATGGAGTTGTGACACTCTGAATAGGGACAACCCAATTAATACAAATAAATTCGTTGGGATAAATAAAGCTTCAGGAAGATTGGCAGAGCGGCCGAATGCGCCTGTTTTGAAAACAGGAGAGTGTAAAAAGCTTCGAGGGTTCGAATCCTTCATCTTCCGCCAAATGCTAGAGGGGTTTCTGAGCGGTCAAAGGAGGTGGATTGCAAATCCACCGCGAAAGCTTCGAGGGTTCGAATCCCTCTCCCTCTTCCATTTATTAGGAGAAATGGCTGAGTGGTTGAAGGCGAACCCCTGCTAAGGGTTTATATGTTAATAGCGTATCGAGGGTTCGAATCCCTCTTTCTCCTCCAAAAAAGACTACACAAAGGCTCGCCCAGTGTAGCCAGACAGAGTTGATCACTGTCTGTTGTACCCCCAGAGGCTATGGTTTACTATCCGCAAACTTGGGGGTCTTTATTATTTAATAGTTCCGTAGCTCAGTTGGTAGAGCATTCGACTGATAATCGACAGACATAGGTTCAAGTCCTGTCGGAACTACCAATTAATATAGCCTCGGTGGAATCAGATTAAGCTGAGGTGTTTGTCGGTAACGGCTCTATCTGATTAAAAGATTTAATTGTTCTGTAGCTCAGTTGGTCAGAGCATCCCACTCATAATGGGAAGGTCGTAGGTTCAATCCCTACCAGAACTACCAGTTTGATATCCATTGCAAGGGATATTAGAGGGACTCCACGATCATCATGGGTCTTAACAAGGGTTTAAGATCGAGCCTGCGAAAGCGAACTACGGTCGGTATGAGGAAAGTCTGCATCGAAGACTGAAAGTGTAAGTTCTAGGTCGTGTAATAGACATCTATGAGTTGACATGGTGTAGCCAGGCAGGATTGATCACTGCCTGTATGTCTGACATCCTCTAATGGTGAAAGTGTCTCGAACGTGGAAACCATTAGAGGATTATTAAATTGCGATAAAGGTTGACATAGGATTATCTTTCTGATATCATAGGTAATATTAGATAATAAATTCTCTAAAGACCTTATCTGATGATAGAGAATAATAGTTGATACGTGTCAATCTATTATTGTAAGAGGTACTTAATATCCTCTGGTGTTCGGTGTTTATGCAGGCCGGTATTAGAGGATATTATTAATTATAGGATGGTTAGCTCAGACGGCAGAGCGGTGCCCTTACAAGGCATAGGTCACAGGTTCGATGCCTGTACTATCCACCAAGAACAAAGGGGGTTTCGCACGATGGAAGTGTGTGCTAACAGTTGATCATTGTTAGTAGTGTGTAGGTTCGACACCTATCGCCTCCACCAAGATTTTAGGGGATATAGCACAATTGGTAGTGCATCTCGTTTGCAACGAGACGGTTTAAGGTTCGAGTCCTTATATCTCCACCAGATTATGGAGTAGTCCTATTGGCGGTAATGCAACAAGTTGCCCGCACGGTTAAAGAGGTTCGACTCCTCGCTACTCCCCCATTGATGCGGGATAGCTCAGTCGGTCAGAGCGTCGGACTCATAATCCGAGGGTCGTTGGTTCGAATCCAACTCTCCGCAACCAATTTGTAAGTAAGAAAGTGATATATAGATATAATAAGGTTTGGTAGCAATAGTGGTAATGCGCTCCGTTGTCTGCGGAGAATCAGCGAGTTCGATCCTCGTCCAGACCGCCAATTTACAAATGGTAAGTAGCACAGCGGCAGTGCAGGTGACTGTTAATCACCAGGTCGTAGGTTCGATCCCTACCTTACCAGCCAGTTAGTTGAGATGTAGCCAAGTGGGAAGGCGGGGGGTTTTGAACCCTCTAGGAGGTGGTTCGATCCCACCCATCTCTGCCAACTTTAATGCGCGGTTGAAGACGGCGCCGACCCGACGAGTGAAATCGTGACCGAGGGGAGAGACCCTCACTAATTTAAGACTTTGTTTAAAGTGCGCACTTTAAACGAGCGGTACAATACATGATTGTATCCGACATTGATTGAAAGGTCGTCTATGGGTAAGACGCGCCGGAGCGGAAAGAAGTGTGGTTCGATACCACACCCTTTCAGTCATAACAATTTAATGAAATTCAACCGAGAAAAAGGTTGACTTTGGGTAATCATTATATTACAATAAGACTAAGACTTAGTTTAAGGAATAAACGCTTTAAACGGGGGGTGAAAAGTTTTACTAGCCTTTAACTTGCACCGACATTGATGAAAAGGTATGGACGCATGCTCTTTCATCATAACAAATTTAAGACTTTGATCAGGATGCGCGTTCTGATCATGTGGTGTAGATCGATGAGTACTCGTTTGTTTGCACCAACATTGATTGAAAGGTCGTCTAATAGGTAAGACATCGTAGAAGTTGGAACACTTCCGTGAAGATTGTGAATTCGACAACCACATCTTTCATCATAACAAATTATCTAGGAGTAACGCAGTCTGGTAGCGTGCTTTGTTTGGAACGAAGAGGTCGTAGGTTCAAATCCTACCTCCTAGACCAATTATTCGGAGATTGGCGCAGTCTGGTAGCGCACCTGCTTTGGGAGCAGGGGGCCGTAGGTTCGAATCCTACATTTCCGACCAATTTAGACTGTTTATTGTTCAGTGAAGAACATCAATCTCAGCGCAAAGATTGAGCAGGTTTGATCCCTGATAAACAGGCCAATTTAGACCGTTTATAGCTCAACTGGATAGAGCAGGCGTCTACGAAGCGTCAGACTTCAGGTTCGAATCCTGATAAACGGACCAGATTAATGGTGAGTGTAGCTTAGTGGTAAAGCCGCAGGTTGTGAACCTGTAAAACGAGGGTTCGAATCCCTTTGCTCACCCCAATGTTAATATGTCAGTAGTTCAGTGGCAGAACGAGGGATTCCAAACCCCTAGACTGGGGTTCGATTCCTCACTGATATGCCAAACAATTATATAATGGAGAAAGACGTATGAACACTACCGAATGGTTAGATAAGGTAGCATATAAAACAATGATACAGATTGGCCCAAAAAGTGAGCCACCCACTAACGTGTACGAAAGTATTTTTGATGGTAGTTATATCACCCATGTCGGCATGGAAGATGATGTAAAACACCTAGCTGAACGTGAAATAACTGAAGAACTAACACATGGCGTAGGATATAGTCCTCTAGATAAAAAATGGTATGGTTGGAGTCATCGAACAATTTATGGTTTTAAAGTTGGGTCAACATGTACTAAAGCCGATTGCCATTATGTGGCAAGCTCAGATGAAGAGGCAGAACAAGCCGCGATTGACTTTTTGGCAAATGAATACCACCTAAATAGTAGATGTGATGGTATTATTGTTGAACAAGATGGTAAACGGTATTACGATATAAAGTGGGACTACTCAGACACTGTTCCAAACAAAAAGCTACGCAACACGATAGGCGGAACACTTTATCCTATTGATCGTATTAACCCATTAGGTCGTGGTGAGTGGGTTGCTGAAACAATGGACGATGCCAAACAGATGGCCATTGATTTTAGTGAAGGAGTGAGTTAGAAAGAAAAGAATTATGCGTGTATAGTGTTTAACGGTTAAGCACGAAAGGCTTCCACCCTTTAAGTCTCGGTTCGAATCCGAGTATACGCTCAAATATAACAAATAGTAGTGTACATGACGCTGAAGTTGTGTTATGATGCTATTATAAATTGAAATGCGAGAGTGGTGAAATTGGTAGACACGCTGGATTTAGGTTCCAGTGGGGCAACCCGTGAGAGTTCGAGTCTCTCCTTTCGTACCAAGAACAATGCGTCTTTAGCTCATCTGGAAGAGCATCGGACTTTTAATCCGCTGGTAGTTGGTTCGATCCCAACAAGACGCACCAAATTAATGCACTCTTAGCTCATCTGGATAGAGCATTGGTTTTCTAAACCAAGGGTAGCAGGTTCGAGTCCTGCAGGGTGTACCAAATTTAGATTATCCTATGCGCCAGTCTGTTCCATCAGAAAATACTGGAATAGTGGTGGCGCCACCACCGGATGCTACATCATTGAATGTTGTTGATCCAGAATCTGTTACCATTGCTCTTGCTCCAGCACCTGCTGTACCTGCTACAGGCAATCCCGACACTGTTGTTGGTGTCAGTTTAGAATACAAAGATGATGAATGTATTGTCGCAGTTGATTGTGATGCTGATATGTTACCTGTAACGATAAGCGAAGTGAGTGTACCTACAGAAGTAATATTTGGCTGTGCCGCAGTTGTTACTGTAGCCGCTGTTGCGGCTGAGCCACTTACTGAACCAGTGATTGCCGCAGTTACTGTCAGAGCAGATAGCGTACCCACTGATGTGATGTTAGGTTGTGCGGCAGTTGTTACTGTTGCGGCACTAGTTGCGAGAGCCGCTGGAGCAAAATATGACCCGCCTGCTCCACTTAGTATAAGATTACCAAGTAACTGTACTGTTGATTTTTTAGTTTCTGGTGTTCCGTTCATGTCTACTACCGCGACTAAATCGTTGTAGGTCATGTTTGCACTTGTTATATCAGTGAGTTCTGTTATTTTAATATTCGTTGCCATTGCCTATTATCCCCTAATAGTATTATTTATTCTTAAACTGCCGCATTATTGGCCGTATACGACCAGCGAGTATTTGTTGTGTCCCAAAAAGCAGGTTGTCCTGCGACTGGAGCATCTGTGATAGCGATCATCTGTCCTACGGCCCCGGTTGCTGGTTTCGCGGCTATTGTGTATATTGGTATAGAACCTACTTCTAAATTGATTGATCCAATCGTGGTAATTGGTCCGCCTGTAACGGACAATGTGTTACTGGTGACATTGACACTCTGTACTGTACCATCCGATGAGTTTGTTGAACTTACCGTGACATTTCCATTTGAACCACTTACTGAAATACCTGCCCCTGCGTTTAATCGAGTGACACCGGTATTTGTAACTGTGATATTACCGCTTGCAGTAATTGGACCGCCTGATACCGAGATGCCTGTGCTAGGAGTTAACCCTACACTGGTAACAGTGCCACCAGCAGTACCATTTGCAACTGCTGTGATTCTACCGTATGCATCTACTGTAAGGTTCGCCTGCGCGTATGCACCTGCTGTGACGCCAGTTGTTGCTAAGTCTAGTGCCATTGTCCCGGAAGAGACTATAGGGCTTCCAGTGACTGTCAATCGAGTAGAGTTTGCGGAAATGCCTACACTAGTAACAGTGCCACTTCCTCCTCCGCTACCGACAGTGGAAATCGTGATGTTACCAGTTGTACCACTTAAAGTAACGCCTGTGCCAGCAAGCAATCTTGAAACACCGGTGTTCGTTACAACTACCGTGCCTGTGTTAGCATTAGCGGTTATGCCTATGCCATCGCCAGGAGTAAAAGTGCTGAAGTTACTTGCATTAGCAAACAACGTATCAAAGTTTACATTAACTTTAGTAAATGCAGAGTAAAGTGAGTCACTGCCCACAGATTCGTTGGGTAGACCAACGCTAATTGATTGTTTTCCAGTTATAGCCATAGTTATCTTTATTCCTTATCTTATATTTATCTCTGGGGTGAAAAACCGATAAATACATCTATGAAAATTAAGCACATTATTACTGAAGTCCCACTGCCCAATCATTTTGATAAATCTAAATTTAAAAGCAATGTACCGTTTGCTCAACGCATTAGACATGCTAAGGAGCATGCAAAACAAATTGGAGTAGGTTCATCACGTGTAGCCTTCATTATTGAATTTGAAGGTCGTAAGACGGTCTTAAAAATTGCCAAGAATCAAAAGGGTTTAGCCCAAAATGGTCATGAGGCCCAGATGTTAGACGATGCGTATGCCTCGAGACTAGGAATAACGATACCAATGATTGATTTTGATGAAGAGAATGATATGCCAACATGGATTCACGTTGAGTTTGCTGATAAAATGAAACCTAATGATTTCAAAAATTTCTTTGGTGGTATCAGTCATAATGAACTAAAGGGAGTGCTAGAATACTTGATTGGCCGACGCGGGGCTTCGGAATCAGATGAGTCTCGTTACGAACAACTACAAGAGGATAATGAAAATATAGATGCTCTTGTTGACCTTGTAGGAAATTTTGATATACCAATTGGTGATTTTGCTAGACTGGCAAACTGGGGCGTATATAAAGGTGGCCCAGTCATTATTGACTTAGGTCTAAATAATGACGTTCTGAAAACCTATTATCGGTTTTGAGCGAAAAACAAAGAACCAGGTTATTAAGGTGAGAAAGAACTTCCACAACCACATGTGGTTTTGGCTTTGGGATTACTGATAGAGAATCGCGCACCGTTAAGATCATTTTTAAAATCGACAATTGCATTTTCTAAATATTGCATAGATAATGAATCAACTAATACATTAGTTGTCCCTGCAGGTATTTCAAAATCATCTTCACTTTGCGACTCTTCGATAGAGAATCCATACTGGAATCCTGAACAACCGCCCCCAGTTACATACATGCGTAAACGAGTTTCTGGTGTTTCTTCTAATAGTACTTCTGTTATTTTTTCTTGTGCGGTTTCAGTTATTGTTATCATTTTTTTGCAGTATGCCCCCATCGTGTTGAAACTACGTTCCAGTTAATAATCTTCCATGTTTCTTTAAGATATTTTTTCTTATCAGCGCCATAGTCTAAAATAAATGCATGTTCCCACCAGTCAATCAATAGCAATATATCATCTCGTACTTCGTGGTTTTCTATTATCTTGACCTTGCCGTCTTTTGCAAGGTATACCCAACCTGATCCTTCGATTGCCATTGCTTTCACTTCGACTTCTTTTTGAAACAACTCAAACGATCCAAATTTCTTTTCAATAAAGCCTTTGATAGGCCCATTGGGTTTGTTATTGTTTATTACTTCTCTAAACTGCGGGAAATAAATATTATGCAAAAAAGCTCCTGCATAATTAAATTCAGCCTTCCCTTCGTGTTTATTATACCGTGTCGCATAACCCTTCGCTAACTTATCATAATGTAAATCTAGGGTGTCTTGGCTCATTACTGGCTTTACTTCCTTAGCATCAAAGTTAAGAGGAATGATCTCGATGTCGGCCGGTCTATTTACTCTTTTCCCTTCGGTTACTGCTTGTTTATATTGTTTTATCATATATTTATTTATCTAGTATTAAGATACTCCATTACTTTGTTGGTGGTTTCTTGATGAGAAAGTGGACCTGGATGCTTCCCATCAGTTCCCACATCAGATTTCTGATGCCAGATAGTATACGCATTACGCCCCATTATAGCCAATGGACCGTATCTTATGTCAATGATAGGTACATCAATGACTTCTCTGACCAACTGATATACTAACTGTTGTTTAACCTTTAAAGGATAGTAAGCCTCTATTAAAAATTCTTGGTTCTTGCCCCCATGCCATGATCCACATGGAAGCATATTGTCATAGCCTGGCAACTGATTCATAAATCTCTGCTCTGGCGGCCATTCACAGAATATGTATTTGGGTGGGTTCGGTATTAATGCGCCCCATAAAAGTAAATTGTGTTCTAGTGCATCTAATCCACCACCACCCACACCTAAGTTGTAGTAATCGCATCCTAGTTCTTTTGCTATCAGGTAGGGAAATGATTCTTCTATTTTAACACCGACGCCTACGACATGACTACATCCTGCAAAAAGTACATAGTTGTCTTTGTCAAGGTCTGCTACCTCTTTGCATCGATGACCATATGAGTTGTATTCAGGATCTTCAGCAATAGCCGCATGACTAAACAGCATTTGCTTCATACAGATATAGCTCTCTGCTTCTGCCTAAAGCCCCTGGCGAGCGTTTCAGCGACTAATTGATCGTCTGTGTGATCAACTATAATATTAGTTACATTATTTGATATAAGCACAGGAATGTCGGTGGAACGCATGATTTGGTAGATAGGTATATCTATATGTTCGACCAATGTACTTAACAATCTTTGTCTACCTGAGAAATATCCTACCTCATCTGCAAGAGTCGATGCTTTGTTAATGTCGTGGGTGTCGTCTTCATAATTTACTCCGAAGAATCGATTAGCCCATTCACACGAAACAAAGATATATTTAGGTGTCGGATATTTATGAAGCCAAGACATTAAGTTAAATCTGACTGCTTCTGTCCCGCCGTCTATAACACACAGATTATAATATGTATGGCCAATATTTTTTGATAATAGATATGGCCAAGTATCTTCTAGTGGTAAATGCATGTGCAGGCCAGCATTATCACCCAAAACGATAAAATATCTTTTCCAATTTAAATCTTTACCAAGAACATCATCGATCTCAGGGCATCGATGACCTATTGAATTGAATGATGCATCGATTTCTCGATCATTGACAAGAAACCCGCGTTGAACATCGATCATTGGTTTCCCCTAACTCGTTATTTCTTAAGAATATCCCACGCCAGGTTTTTCTCTGTAAACTCTTTTTCAAGTTCCTCGTATCGTTCTCTGAGTTCTTTTAACTCAGCCCATTCTGCTTCTAACTTAGGATTGGGCCGCAGGATTCCAAGTTTAGCATCTATTTCTTTTTGCCAGTCTTTTAAACCATCTAATATTTGTATTTTTTCTGCGGTGAGGATCTCACCATCAACTGCGAGATGTCCTTTGGTTTCACCGATACCGATACCATAAGAATCACCAACACTAGTTATGGTACCATAATTCATGCCGTTTAGTTGAGTCGTGGTACCATCCGTAACGGTGAAACTAGTACCATTACCAGTGAAACCATTACCATTGGGATTAGGCGGATTGCCTGAAGTTAAGCCTGGTGAACTGTGACCTGAAGTTAAGCCTAAATTACTAAGACTTCGTTTTGGACCTGTATTTGATACTGCATTTAGGTGGCTGGATGGTGCGTAGGGCGGCGTTATCGGTTCGAACGGTTGGTTCAAGTATCCTGCCGCGAAATTTGGATGTAGTCTGTAATTCTTTTCTTTCGTTTTGCTCATTGTTCAGCCTTCTTTAAAAATATAGTGCCGTTTTCGTTAACACCGATAGCTAGTTCTGTTTCTTCTGTCCAGCCCAATGATTTAAGTAACGGAGCAGGGATTGGAATAATCAAATCACCGTCCGTGTTTTCTTGTGTAATTACTTCGTATCTAACTTTATCTGATTCTGACATTATAGTATTTATCCTTATAATACATACATGTTTTTATTCTTCTCTATTAGATCGTCAAAATGGATGTTGTAACTCATTTGAATAAAAATTCTAGGTTCTACCTCGTCTAATATTCTGACATTATGATAATTGTTTACGTTGACCAGTGTTGGATGACACTCGCTGTACTGTCCAACCTGATTGGGTCTTGTTGTGATAGGCTTGCCATGCTCGGGCATTTTTTCAAATACATCGTCATAAAAATTGATAGGTTCCATGCGATTATAGTATACTGGTATGGTAATGCATGCCAATCGATCTGCATCTTTGTGTGCTATGTTAAGATACCATTTATCAGTAATTAACTTGGGGTCGTGCATCTGAATGATATAATTAAGTGGTGTCTCGCCTATTTTATTTTCAATGTCGAGTAGCAATTGCTTATAGTAAGCAGTAAAGAATTCGAAACTAACATAATTACGTGCTTCCCATGCATGATCAAATTGATAAACAACTTGTGCTTCCCATTCTGTTCGAAGCACTCCGATATCGATATCAACTGATCTTAATTCTGCTAAATTATTTTGCATACCAAGACATTCCGATAAACATTCTAAGTGGGCATTCCTTGACTATAGGCGTCATCCAGTGAGCATGATTTCTGTTCCATACAACTAAACGATTAGGCGTGGGCCCGAATGATTTGGTAGTATCGCCATCTACTGCTCTGAAGATACCTCCACAATCATCATCCCATTTTTTGTGACAGAAAATCATAGACGTAAGACAATTTTGATATTCTACACCGCGTATTTGTCCGTCAGTGTGTCTATGCATCAGTGATTCGGTATCTCCGTACTGAAACCATACATTACTTAACTTGATGTCTTTCCAACCCTGATCAATGATGTATTGCTTGGTGCACAGTATCACTTTTTCTATGTCTTCTCCAAAGAAATCCACTGTTTCTTTCATTACATCATCGCCGTTACAGAAAAATCTAAATCGTTTGCAAAATTGCTTACTTTGAGTAATTTCGTATACACCATTATCATCGTCTATCACTGGTACCGTGATATTCAGAAAGGATGTTTCTACTTTAGCCAATTTATAAAGATATGCTGTTTTGTCACTTAACTTGTCAAGCACATCGATTGGTAAAAAATTGTCTTCTTTAAATATCATATTATTATCCGTGCTCTGTTGCATTGCGGGCTATAGCATTTACGTCTATCGAACTCCAACCAGTTCCAAAGAACGCTCTCATGTATTTCGGATCATTAACAGTAACTTTGTTTACTGCATGCCATTCTTCTCTGCTCCACATCAACATCCGATTTGGTACTGGATCAATTACATGCGTTAAATTAGTAAGCGAGTCTGCTCTGGCATGAATCATTGATTTAGCTAGTGATGGCTCTAGTTCTTTGTAGACTGGTTCACCTACGATAAACTCGCCGCCCCATCCCGGCTTCCAATCACTTGTATAGATAACCGCAGTGTATGTATTTGCTTGATCACTTTTACGCAAACCTGTATCTTGGTGTGGCGGCAAAGTCATGGTGTCAATAATATATTGAAACCATACAGACCAGTTTTTTATATTTTCAATGTTGTTCTCTTCCATAGTCGCAATGATTTTTTCTATAGCTGGAATACATTCATGTCCTAGAAAATTACACCCTTCACGCCAATTCCCAGTGTGGTCGTGATAAGTTAATCTTACTGGCTCATCAGAATCTTCAACTAAGCTACGTGTGTCTCCAGTTCCAAATCTTCCTTGTACTCTTTTCGCTAAGGCTTCAAACTGTTCTTGGGGTAAAAAATTATCTTGGTAGTATATCATCTTTCAGTAAAGTAAAAACGTTGATATGGGTTATTTTCATATTCACTGTTTTCTACTGAACTCCAGCTAGTACCCATGAATGATCTAACATAGTCAGGATCATTAACAGTTAGTGCATTGACCATATGCCATTCTTCTCTGCTCCATATAGTCATACGATTTGGTTTAGGCTCGATAGTGTGAGTAAAGTTTGTTAATGATTTTACATTTCCGCCTGGTCTATCAAAGACTGGCTTGCCTACAACAAATTCTCCTCCCCAATTAGGCTTCCAATCACTTGTATAGATAACAGCAGTGTAAGTATCTTTAGGTAAACTCTTTCTTACTGATTGATCTCTGTGGACAGGAAGAGACATTGTATCTACTGAATATTGAAACCAAGATGACCAGTTCTTTAATTCTTGTATGCCCAATGACTTCAGTGTGTCTTCCATTTTTTGCAAAGCAGGGATACATTCGACCGCTTGTGTACAACTATCCATCCAGTTACCTGTTCGTGCTACAGGCAGAATAAATTTGTCTGGTTCTAGTCTGTAGTCATAGTTAGCGAATAACTTTCTAGGTTTTATAGGCTTATACTTAGATTCAACTTGCGCTTTTAGTGCTAAAAATTGATCTTCTGGTAAGAAGTCATCTTCAAAATAAATCATTTAACACCTATTTTCATAAACCTTTCATATTCAGTCTCTGGATCTTCCAGTTCAACTTCATCTAAAAAGTATGTTTTCCTCAATGGGAATTGATTGTCAAATTCTGCTAGTGTTCCGTGTCTACCTTGCATTGCAACTAATGTCCCCTCAGGGATATTCTTTAACCAATCATCTCCATCAATGTCATTAGTCGATGTATTGATAACTAGTCCAGGAGATTTAAGTTGTCTGTAGTCTATTGTATTGGCATCCTTGTGCATATGTTCTACTTTATCAGATATACCGAGTTTATCTAGTAGTTTTGCTCCTGTTGTCAATGTATTCTCATCTATATCAACGTTGATTAACTTGTTAAACCCTAACTTGTTCGCAACTAAGAACAATCCCATGTTACTGTACCAACTACCTAAGTTATAGATAGTATCTAAATTTGGTACTTTGGCTTTCTTTAGTATCTTCTGTACCTCATCTAGTAACCAGACTTTACTATACTGTAGATCAGGGGTAAAACTACCCTCTAATGTGTCAGGACTTGCTTCATCTATCTCATCTTTGAGATATATCTGCTCAAGTGCTTTGATTGTGGGCCCTGCATCAGCTGGATCATGCGTGATTGCTATGCCCCCTGCGTTGTCCCATGGGACTATATTCTTGCTGTAATCGTCGATTAGCACGTTGGGATTGCCATTTTTGTCAGTTGCATACTTGTACTTGTTAGATGTGTATATGGCGTCCTCAGACGTTCCTGGGTGGTGTTTATCAAGCCATTCTTGCTTGCCTTTGATACTTGGCTCAGGATCATACCTTAAAGGTGCAGAAAGTATTGTATAGTTGATATTATGTTGTTGTAGCCACTTAATAACGCTTAGGCCTCCCCTTAGGGTCTCCAGATCGCGGAAAAACTCGTATACAGCGTCAGATCCGCCGGCTGCCAAACGCTGTATTGACTGCTCTGGGTTGGCTATGTCTTCGCAATCACTAACCCCTTCAAACTCACACCATGATTTATCAAAGTCAGCCTGGACTCCATCCATATCTAAATATAGATGTGGTTTATGGCGAGAAACATTCTCGTCTTCGCGCAGTAATTCTTTAATTATCATATCTTCTACCTATCAATTTTTAGTTCGCCCATAACCCATTCATCTGACAAAAGTTCTGCGGCTTTTTCATTGGCCACTGTAAATAATTTCACCAGTTCTTTCTTTTCCGAACACTCAACTATCCAAATTCCCTTAGGGCCTGCGGTTGTGTCTAAAAAGACTTCTGCTTTTTTGTTATCATTTGTAAATGTGTGATACTTATCTTTCATGTAATTTATCCCTCCTCTAAGAGACATAGCTTTGGTATGTTGTTATGTAATGATTTTCGCCTGCTTGTATGTTGGTTAACCATTCAGTATCAGCCCCTTCGTCAGCACTATCACTCACGTATTTAAAACACTTAAATTCAAGGTATTGATTGTTGCATGCTTTTGCAATTGCATATGCTTCCATGTCAACCACATGCGCAGGTATTTCTAAATTAGGATCAGTGACAAAATTGTCTCCTGTGCTACAAGTATATCCTATGCCAAAAGATAATACAACCGGATCAGTTGGAAGAACCAGTTGAATAGATTCGGGACACTTGCCTCTATCTCGTTCAACAAAATTCTTCATTTCATGCAATCCCTTGTCTAACTTAATACCACCTGCTGTCCCAAAGTTCCAAACAGTCCTAGGATTGTATATTTCGATTAATCTTGCGGCCGTAAGTGCGGCATTGACTTTACCTACTCCAGTAAAGAATACGTTGTCCCATTTAGCCATATGAGGCGCTTCATGTGCTAATGCCATTAAAATAAGGTCTTTCATTCTTAAATCTCCTCATAAAAGTCGGGTGGGTAAGGTGATCCACCTTCGGGCGCAAGCTCTATGGTCATGGGCTGTATCTTTTTCAAAACCCTCTTTCCCTTGTTCTTCTTTACTTCCATCGCATTCTCAAACTCTCTTATATGCACCCTCTCCAGATGGTCGGTGGGTACGCCTACTCCACAATAAGTCTTAGCCTCCCATATCACCCGTCTTTCTATAGGACGATACGAAAGCATTTTTGTTGTTGTACATTGAACTTCATCCCACTCATTCAACCCATGCATTCCGTGGCCCTCTGGAAAAGGACCACTTACGGGTACGGTTCTTGTTTCGACAAGAACACCACCATATTCTTGCCAAGGTAGATCGTCTATCCATTCGTTAAATCTACGCCATGGTCCATGATCGTGTTTTATGATAAATCCTCTGTTGGTACAGTGAAGAATGCTCCTGACCCATCTGACTCTAATGTTACTACAGAATGAGGTGTTTTAGTACACCATTCATCGTCCCTTCTGCACCCATAATCATGTCCGATGAATTCATACACAACAGTGCCTGCTTTATGCTCAAATCTATCTTTAATTAGGTTCATCTGATAGTTCTCCTTTAAATTCAATTAGTGTGTTTACTGTGTATCCTGCATTTCTAATGGCATCACTTCCACCTAGACTAGGTAAATCAATAACTGCAATTATACTGATGTTTTCTTTAGGTATAAGAAAATTCTCGTGTATCAACTCTGCGCATGCTATTGCTGTTCCACCAGTAGCGATCAGATCATCTACAATTGTTACCCTGTCCTTTTCAAAAAGTTCAGTATTTTTTTGTATCTCTAAACTTGTGCTTCCATATTCTAAATCAAAATCTCGCTTGTAAGTAGGATTAGGCAACTTGCCTGGCTTTCTTGCCATTATAAATGGATAATCTAAGTCTCTTGCGAGTGGAGCGCCAAAAATAAATCCTCTGCTCTCTATACCAACAATTTTAGTTGTGTCAAAATTGATAACCAACAATCCTAAATCCAGTAACGCCAGGTTGAATGCCTTAGGATTTTCTAATAGGCTGGTAATATCTCTAAATTCTATCCCATTGATGGGGAAATCTAGCACAGTCCTTATATGTAATTTTAAATCAATCATTTCTTCCTTAGGGATACATTTTAATGTCATGTTGTCCCGTGATGATGTATCTCAACACCGCTCAATTCTAAAAACTTTAATCCAGTATCATCCCTGTATGTGTCTCTGTAATAGAGAATGGCTATGCCAGATTGATAGATAAGTTTTGCACAATCTAAACAAGGTGCATGAGTACAAAACATAGTAGAGCCTTCACTAGTCTCTGTACTTTGTGCTACCTTTGCGATAGCATTTGTTTCAGCATGGAGAACTTCTGGTTTGGTTGTGAGTGTATCACCCGTTACTACCTCACAATCGTTGTCCCAATCCGTCGGCATACCATTGTAACCTGTACCAACGATGCGATTGCCTTTAACAATCAATGCTCCCACTTTAAGTCTTTTAGCATAACTGAGGGTAGACGTTAATTCTGCCATAGACATAAAGTAATTTATAAATTTCGCTTTCATTTAAATGCCACTTCTGCTTCCGTTTCTATTACCACTCGGGCGCCACAAGGTAATATTGGCTTGTCATTGCCTCCATAAAACATTTTACTAGGACCAAGTATCTCTACTTCGTGGCAGTAAGTATTTTTTCTGCCTTCTTTGATAGTGATCACTGGTTCATTGGTGCCATTTTTCTTGTTATCACGAATTTTATGTTGATTAACATGTATGTATTTTTTACTCATTGTATCATATCTCCAATAAAAAAATTTTCTCGCCGATCGGCCTATTTTGCCACTTAGCATAATCTTCAAGGACATTTTTCTTGTCTACGATGTTTGCGTCTTCCCACTTCTCTGCAAGATCACCATTTAACTTAACCCAGTACTCCATGTCTTGACCAGTTTTTTCAACTATGTTCTTTTCAGTATCAGCAAAGATGGCATTTTCTGGACATTCTGGAATACAGACACCACAGTCTATGCACTCATCAGGACTGATTGTTAAAAAATTTGCACCTTCATAAAAACAATCTACGGGACATACAACCACACAATCCGTATGTTTACACTTAATACATGCTTCAGTTACTACGTGTGTCAATTAAATCTCCTAATATATGTATATTTAGCCAAGTAAGCTATTAGCTGATTCTTTCTGCTTCTCGCGGTTCACCTCTAATAAACCACATTACCGTGTCACCAGCCTTCGCTAAACACACCTCCATTTTTAAATCTGTGTACACTTTTTCTGCCAGTTCCTCATATGATTTACCTTGGCACATATATTTATGGGTATCTTCATTGTACAACCGAAGCATTTTACTCAGGTCTTCTTCGATATAGCACATAGAAAAACTCGTATGAATTTTGTCTTCGGGTTTGTCCTCTTCGTCAATCTTTTCCAGTAGGCGCGTTAACAGAAGGTTAGCTTTGAAGTCCCGATATTTTTTACTGAGAAACCAACCTAACCAAAACGTGCATATTGATAATATAATAGTATCTTCCATTTATAATAACTCCCAGGAGATGGTAGGACGCTCAGTGCCTTCCCCACTCCAATTAATTTTACATCCACATTTCGTGATAATAGGTATGATTGCTTTTAAGTTCTTAACACCTTGCTTATCACCTGCAAAACAAAATGAACTAGAGTCTTGTTCTTCGGGAGTGTATGTTAGCATAGGGCCCTCGTACTCTTCCTCATCCTCTTCATCCTCTAAATCATAATCGCGCCCATACACTTCGACGTTCTCCTCGTTCTCACAATCTTGTTCGTGATTGAACAACACTTTGCAAAGGTCTATTTCTTGTCCCTTGAACGGACCAGTCTCGTGTTCATCGGGAAGGCATGACCATGCACAACTCGAACAACAGGGTTCTCCCCAGCCCACATACCAACCTTCGTTGGTCAGTTTCTCTTCTAACTCTCTAAATCCGTTCATCCAAAAACTCCTCGTGCTCAATCCATTCATTTTTATTATTTAGAAATCCCCAATTTCTTTGTTGGCGACCCATAAAAAACAGTGTGGTGGCAGGATTATCGTTGTCTAATTCAAGCCAATGATAGTCTTTTGCTTTACGTTTGATAATACTACCAGGACCTTTCCAAGTTCTCCCATCGATAGTATTTTCCCAATAACCACCTCGCAATATAATTGTTATATACGACCATGGGTGATCATGTAAAAAAGGTTCGTCACTTTTAACAATCTTGTGAAGTGTGAGGTTAAAAGGAAATGTATTGCGGTCTTTTAAGAAAAGATAATAACGATGCATATAATCTGCACCAGAGAATCGATCAGGAATTAGCCTGTATCTATCTAACTTTATCATTATAGAATGAAATAAATTATTCATGTGAAATTACCACGAGAAGTAAAATTGGGGAGATTTTGCTTCCTGCAAGGCTCACCCCAAACCGAATCAACTAGTTAATTAGGCTGATTTAGCGTCTACTAACGCTCTGTAACCTGCGGCTACGACCTTACGTGTTGGTGTACCCAAACGATACTTTGTTACTGAAACTCCTTTAGAGTTTTTAGTAGGATTGCCATAAATTGCGTATCCTACTCTTAGACGTAGGTCGCTAATACAAGCTGTTGGGTTACCGATTCCAAATCGTGCGGCAATTTGCTTTGCAGTAAGATTTTCACCTTTTTGTAAAGCTGTTACAAGTTTCTTGCCTTTTGGTACAAAAGTTGTTGAAGTTTTCATGCATGTTTCCTCTTAGTTTTGTTGTGTGTCAGTAAAGGAACCCCTTTACCGTGACGCTATTATATGGCAATTCAGTATTGAATGCAAGTATTTTGGGCAAACACGAAACCTATCGCATCTGTTAGAAACCCAAATAACCCTGCCACATAATACATTATCATAAAATCTGAGATTCATGATAAATGTTCTTTTATCCTTTTTTTCGTTCTTTCTTGGTATTACCATCAACGGCTCTGGCATCTTGGGCCATAGAACTTCGATACCCTCGAATAATCTTTGCTAGTCGTGGCCTATCAATGTGTGGTATTTTTTCAACGGCTTTTTTAACAGCCTCTAATTCCCTGCGTCTTTCGTCACTGCACGATTTCTTTAATTGTGTAATAGCCAAATCATACAAAGCATAGATTTGGCTGCCTTTAACTTCTTTCAATAAGTTTTTTGCTTCAGCATCATAATTTCGGCTATCAACATGGCTTGCTTTCCTGTTCATCGTCTCATCCTGGCAATATCAATTGCATGTTGTTTATCATCTTCAAAAATAGGCACGGCATTACTCTTGTGCATTGTTGCAATACCTAACAGTTTACGCTCACCCGTATAATATAACGAGTCTTTTTTGGTCGTGTTACCTTTAGTAGACATTGGTACACTTGGATAGTCTATCGTTGTGCGATGTGTTTCTTGTGGTGGTTGATAAACACTTCTGTCTCGTTTTAAGTCTCTTTTTGGTGCGATGCCATGTGCATAGTCAACATACTGCTCAAAGTTCATCTTAGACTGACCTAATTTTTTGAGTTGTTTATTCTTTACCACCATACCAAGTTTCCACTTAGCAATGTTCTTTTTGGTCATTGCTGGCTTATACTTACGTATACGCAAGGAATTAAACTGTAGTAAGAAACTCATTCGTCTATTATACATGCTACTCGTTTAAAAGTCAAGCACCTAAGATCATTATTCGTCTCTTATCTCTTTCTTGGCGATTCGCCTGAATCGTTTATTGTACTGTCGTTTGAGCTTCTTGGCTACAGTTGATTTGGTTAAATATGAGTACCATCTCCTCGACTTGGTAAGTGCATCCAACTCAGCACCACCCTTTAAGGCTATCTTGGGATTCTTCTTCATTATTCTCCTAATACTTCTTTTAATCTAAACTTGAGTTTATCTGCGAGTTCTGACTTTTCTTTCAACTCATCTATTTCGTCTTGCATTCGATGTATAACAATCGCTAAGGCGTTATGATCTATTAGGACTGGTTTCCCTAGCCCCATGAGTCTTTCTAAGTGATTTAATGTGACCGTCTTTACTCCGTGTGCCACATTCAATCGTACTACTTCTGAGTAGTTGTGTACGATAAGAGTTGCATCTAACGAAATTGCTTGGCGACACATCGCAGTGGTCACTCCTGTTTGTCGAGGAGTTGTCAATACGTGTGCGAGTTCTCTGTAATCAATCTTACTCATTTAAAGTCTCCTTTATCCACTCAAATTCCCCAGTATCAGGATGATACCTTGCACACTCTGTTTGTGCTGTTTTAATTTCCCACCGCCTGTTCTCTTGCGCTATTCCGGATTTGGCGCCCATAACTGTCGCCATTAAAATTAGAACAAATAGAACCGAAAGCAACATTGCAATTTTATTAGAATCCATCTTTAACTTTCTCCTCTTTTTCTGGTAACCAATCACGGTTATCAATCTCATCCTTCATACCATTCAGAACTTCCATAAAGATGGTGTATGCTTTACCAGCATCAGTTATTGTTTTCCCTCGATAATGAAATCCTATCTTGTCTATCATCAAAGCATCGCCGTCCTTTGGACAGAATTTTATATTGGGATGCTCAAAAGGTTCACCCTTTGCTGTTAAATCGCTAATCTCAGTCATTTACTTTTCCTCTTCCTCTTTTAGTAGTTAATTGTCAATACCGGCTTGTCAGCTTTATTGGCAAGGTCTATGGTATGTTTGGTTCCTTTGGACTTACCGTCCCAGAAGGCTATTACAGCATCAGAGTTCTTAACGATACTTACGTTACGTTTATAACCTGCACTCTTACCATGAGTATTCCAGTCAGCAACAAAGATTATAGTTGTCAGGCCTTTTTCATCTGCATATCGTTTCCCAAGAGTATCTGCACCTTTGGCACCGCCCGACACAATACATACGTCAAGTTCTTCACCACCTAAGTAAAAATCCATCGTAGATTCTAGTAGTGGGTAGTCATCAAAGTCTCTGCCTCCGACTATGGCTATACTTAAAGTTGGTCTCATATCATTATTCCTCTTCTCTTAACCTTCTGTTATAATAATCTTCTGCGTCTTGCATATCATTTCTGCAACACTCACCATGTACATGCTCTGCGTCTTTCCAAACCTCATCAATATCCGATATGCGCCCAACTTCAAACATGGAAGTCACTCGACCTTCTTTATCTGTAGGCAGTCCACACCAACCACATCTATATAGGTTATTCGGTATCACTTAAATCTTCTTCGGCATCTGCCGCCAGTTTTGCCTTCTTGATACTAATATCTGCTTCTTTCATATACTCGTATGAAACTATGTCAAAACCGCAGGTATCACATAGGTCATAAGGAGTTGTTACTCTTAGTCTCTTGCTTTTGTGTTTAACAAACCAAGTATCATCTACTCGTTGCATCGTACCCACCTTACATTCTTTGCACTTTAAATCTATCATCGAACGCTCATTGTTCCAGTGAACGGTTCAGTGGGCCGACCATTATAAAATTCTGCTGGTCTTAGCTTAATGTGGTCTAAAATGTCACAGACTTGTTGGCATTTAAATTTTGTAGATTGTACCGGTTCACCATGGTATACCATCTGTGAAAATATCGGCATCCATCGACAATCCTCGCTATTATATCCCGGCGACCACTTCCACTCAGTAGTATCCCTCAGTTGATGTTCAAAATCACCCTCGACATTAAGAGAAGCTTGAAGTATTAACCCATGAACTCTCATATACTCTGCCGCTTTCCGTGATAATTCTTCTGTTTGATAGCAGTTGCCTCTAATAGCTAACGCCCGGTCGGTTCTCTTATTCTCGTTAGCAAAATTCACATGATACCCAGACTGCGCAACTGAGTAGTATTTTTCCCTTGAATCAGGTATCCACACCTCAGGCGGCTGAGGCCCAGATTGATAAGCAGTTAGTGCATCTTGTGCGATTTGTAGTGCTTTCTGTAACTCTTGTTCTTTAGTCATTGTTTCACCTCTATTATCTCTTGTAGTAATGTAACTTGCTCTGCTGTTAGTTTACTTATTGTTTTCTCTGGTCTGGTGCAAGAGCATGTCATTACATTCTCCCTCGCTATAATAGTCAGTACAATCTACTTCTAGCTTCTCGGTGGTTGCCTTCACCCCAACTGGTTTTAAATTAATGTCATTCAAGATGTCGCAGACTTGTTGGCAAAGCTGGGTAGATGATTGCGGTATAGAGTTAAAATCAAAACGTAGGCTAGGCAAAGGCATCCATTCTCCCCTTTTGCCCAAACTGGGGTGAAATGTTGCAATGTGTTTTGTCTCCCACTTGTCATTCCAATCAGGCACATAATCAGACTCAACATTAATACACGCCTGGTTTATCAGCCCTTGTACTCTTGAATACTCTGAGGCTTTGAGTGCTAGTTCCTTTGTTTGATAGCAGTTGCCTATCGCCATACGCATCCGCGCAGTCTCGTCAGGTCGATAACACACATCTGCTATCCTCCCACGGTCACTCACCATGTAATGCCACTCCTCCCCTCCAGATTTAGGAACCCACACCGCAGGCTTAGATCGATAAGCAGTTAGTGCGTCCTGTGCGGCTTGTAGTGCTTTTTGTAGCTCTTGTTCTTTATTCATTACTTCAACCCCTACTGGTTTTAACTTAATGTCATTCAATATGTCGCAGACTTGTTGGCACTTGGCTGCTGTGGATTGGTGTATCTCGCTTGTGATCCAGTACGCATATTCAGCTACCCACTTACCCTCACCCACACTATAGGAAACCCTGTGTTTTTTTCCGTTATCATTACTCCAATCAGGCACATAATCACCCTCGATATTCAAACACGCTTGGTTGATTAGCCCTTGTACTCTTGAATACGCCACGGCTTTAAGTGCTAGTGCGCGTGTTTGATAGCAGTTGCCTATCGCCATACGCATCCGCGCAGTCACGTCAGGTCGATAACACACATCTACTCTACCGCTTCCTCCTATAAAGTAGTAGAGGTCTCCCGTTACGGGCACCCACCCCAGCGTCATAGATTGATAAATAGTTAGTGCGTCTTGTGCGGCTTGTAGTGCTTTCTGTAACTCTAGTTCTTTGGCTGTTTTCATTATCAGATACTCTTTTTGAATTTATACAGGCATTATATGTTATAATTGCCCAAAGGTCAAGGTTTTTATTTATGTCACTCTATTTCCACGATAATTTTTCGAGTCACTTTAACAACGACACCAGTTTTTAGCTCATCAAAGTACTGACTGTTAGGGCTGGTAATAGCGAGCGGACTAGTGAAGGTTGCATGTTTGTGCAGTTCTGCTTTGGAAGGATTAACCCAACCATAACTTTCGCCATAGCCATGACCAGCTGGATAGATAACGCCCCAACCTAGTTTCGTACCAACACAATCACTCTTTTTAGTACTGATAACCATCAACCCAGTTTCTGATATTATTCCCAACACTTTACCTAAATCTTCATACATGGGCATCTTCATAGTAACCTCTTTTCTTCAATTCGTTTTTAATTAGTCTCGATTGGGTAGCGATAGGAGTCCAGTAATTTTTTGAATGATCATTGTAATAGTTCCAATTCGTGTGCCACGAGACTAGGGTTTTGTAAGGGAGCAAACGCACTCTCGCTCTCATTGCTTGGGGTGTGTTTTTTTGGCCGTCAAGTCCAGTCATATTAGGACTCCACAAACACTTGTCTAATCGTTTACCGTATCTTTTTCTAAACCAACCCATCCAAAATTCTCCTATTATTCTTCGGCGTCTTCGATCTCTTTTCCAAATCTAAATGGATATGTATCTTTTAACTTGGAAGTCTCAGGATGCTTGATACAGTGTTCTAATTGTTTCACATACACATATACACTGTGCGGAGTCTCTACAGGTAGCAACTGTAGAGACTCCTGATCATAACATGATATAAAATGTGTCATTTCCATCTATTCCTATGTAAGTCTAGTAACATTTCTGCATCAGACAGTTTGGATATAATATATTCGGCAATATCACCTTGGTAAGCCATACCGATTACTTTATCCAAACATTCTATTTCCGATCCACTAAATGCGTCTAAGGTCTCTCCTTCCGATCGATATTTTTCCTCGGAAGGAGAGATATTTTCTATTATGAAACGACCATACAAATCCATATGCATTACGTCTGCAATATGAATTGCCTGTAAGATGACATATAGATTACGTTTGCCTCTCGGAAGATTTTCACGGAGATATTCTATCACCAAATTGGCATTGCCATTGTATCTCTCATCAGACAGTTCTGATGTTGCTATCGGCATCAGAACGGTACCGTATCATCTTCGGTCTCAACAACACCATCCGTACTGATAGACATTAGCTTATCTCCAGTGGTTCCATATTTAGATAACCATACAGGTGTGTCGTCGGCCATCAAGAAATCTCCACCCTTATATCCATCGAATGTCTTTCCGTTAGATGCAATACAGACTTCCAATAAGGCCTTCACAGTCGTACCAGTGTTACTAGGTTCAAACGCTAGGTCACTGTAATAACCTCGATAACTACCTGCATCAACATCGATGCCCTGCACGATAGTATCTCCATGCATACCCTGAAGAGTTTCGATCATCCCACCCAAAGTTAATTGTGTTCTTGATCTTTGTTGCCTAGATACCTCGTTTAAGTTATTAACTAACTGTTGTAAATCTAACATATCAGAATCCTTTTAAAAATGATTTAAATCGTTCACGCCAACTACGCTTATCGTATTTGACTACCTTGTAACCCTTTTCCCTACATGGCCAACAGGGTTGCATTATACCAGTACTACCGTCCAATACTGCATGATCCTCACGACAAACCGTACAACTATAGTCGTGAGTCATTACCATATTACTATCATGTACCCAGACATTAATATCTTTCATTTTAACGTTTCTTGGATAGTTTGGTAATCCTTGCCCGTTACACTCGTGAGTGTGTTGCATTAGACGATCTCCACATCTTCTAGGTACTCCGACCATACACCATATTTTACGGCCACAAGTTCTTCCATCATAAACAGGTTCGAGGAATCCTCCATTAGTTTATGTTCATGTAAGTATAATAGAAGTCCAGCCGCCGCATCTCGGGCGGCAATCATTTCTGCGGCCGTGTCGTATAAGGAAACAATTTTATGTTCGACCCCCGTTTCCAAACAAGGATTGAATGTTATTCTAAACGTCATATCATACTCCTGTGGTTAATCACAATACCCAACATTGAACATTAGTTCTTATCCCCTATCAATGTAGATAATTCTTCTCCTGTCATCTTCTGCTACCGCGGAAGAGGTGCCCAAGCATATATTTGGTCTTGAGTGTATTGGCATTCTTTGAATTCATCCTGCCATATTGCATACAATTCAGTTGTCCCATCAAGTAAATGGTGCTGTTCTGACGAAGATAGGCAGACCACTACGGGCGGGTAATATAACCGCTCTTTAATCAGTGCCTGAACAAATACTCCTAACTCAGGCAAATAAGACTCAGTAGAATCTGGCCCGAACTTCGTCCACTGAGCGGGCATAAGTGCCATTGGCCATTGCGGTTCGTCACCATCCTCTTCGCTACTATATAACCAATACCAATGATGTAGGATCAGGCCCACAGTAATTGATACTGCGGTTGCTACGATACCAACGATGATGATTGACATTATATCACTGAACATATCCATACTGTGTTCCTTTTAATTTAGTTTATTGTACCTGTAGTGTAACAGAAGGGTTACCTAATGTCAACGCCTATCGTAATTTAAAGTGGTGAACAAGTTGGTGTACAAGTGGTGAACAAGTTGGTGTACAAGTGGTGAACAAGTTGGTGGTGGATTCAGATTCGGGAGTCTAAATAGCTTCTTAGTGTGCCGTGCAATGTCATCATCATGGCTGTTTTGTGATCATAGACTCGAATAAAGGGTGCTCCCGTGTTACCTTCGTGTTTCTCCTGGTGTCTAACTTTGGTTATCCCTAAATAATAAGGACATTTAATTTTCTTAATAATTTCAGATACGAAAGATTCCGGTGCGATACTAAGTTTCCCAGTGGTGTCAAGTCCTAAGGGGAAATCATAGTATTCAAGTAATGCCTCTTCAAATGCTTTAAGTCCTTCAGCACTTAATCTCAGCCCCTGTCCACCTCGACCAGTTAACCACCACGCAAACATCATCTGGTCAATCGGCTTATTGTTTTGTTCAGGCAAAACATTTAGCACAGCTTGGGTAATCTCTTTTTTGGTTTTAGGTAATATCATCAGGGTATACTTTACGTCCCACAGTCAAAAATACAACGGTAAATTTGTCAGTTTTAAATTGTGCATTTAATTTTCTGCACAGGTTTCTGGCGTGACCAGGATTAGAAAAACTAGTTTTCTTGTATTTTGGCGCCGCGTCATTAGTTAAATAATGTGAAGACTTTAAATTAATAGGCTGGTCATCGTAATAGACTGCCCAGATACCAGATGCTTCAATAATCTGGTCGCATTTATATGTCTCTTTGTCCACATATTCTAATATCACAGTTGGTTGGCTTCTGCTCATTAAAACGAGCCACCATTAACGTTTATATATGTGATTTCGTTCATGTCTTTAACCTTCTCTAACTCGTGCAATTCTGCTAATAGGAGAGTAATATCGTCCCGAAGACCTCTCGCTTCAGTAATTGGAAGCACAAAGTTGGTTTGTTGCTTGGCCTCCATAACTGACATTTTATTAATAAAATTTTTAATGTGTAACATATGCTTATATATTTATCTCAATTTTGGCTTCTTCTTTCGATTTGTACGGCCCTTTGTACGGATAACGCTGAATAAAGATGTATTTTGGACAAAAAATAACTTCCTCTAATCCATTGTGTTCAACAACGAAGTATCCTGCCGCATGAAAACATTTAGACTTCATGGTTTTTGTAAATACATGCAACCCACGTTTAACGTCATACACTGAATTATAAATTCGAGGGGGCTGGGGATATTCAGGATACGGCACATCTATTTCTGCTAGTAATGCCGGTGGGGAAGCAAACTTAATTCTAGTTTTTTTCTGAATATCTTTAGTAGATTTAAATTGAAAGAAACTACCTGCCAATTGCACTCCATAGCCCGCAGAATTAGCACAGACATTACCTACTTTGTTTTTTCCATCAGTTAAAATCCAAAACTCGCCATCAGTGATTGGTTTAGCTGTTAATTCAATATCTAAAATCATTTTTTCTCCGTTGTATTCGTAAATATATTTGTTATTTCTCATTTATTTTAAAATCCTTCTTCCTCAGTGACAATCCATTCAAGGTCATGTGTTGGAACTTTGATGTCATGGAATTGTAACGACTGACACAAATAGTCTAAATTTCGGTCCATTTTTGGACCTAGCTTTTTACCACTTACCGTACCATCTTTATTGATGTACCGCTCTGGTATAGCCAAAGCATTTGATTTTTCTAATAGGTCTCTTGCTAAACTCTTACTGGACATTTCCAAAAATATCTTACCATTGAAATCATTGTCACTGACTCCCCTACATGCTATACCAACTGAGCGAACGTAATCCTCATTGAGGGTAATAGTATCATCATCGTAACACCTGTTAAAATACTCATACATTAAACTAACTTCGGTGCCGCCGAATGGTCGATTGATATAGTTTAGATAATGACACCATTGTGCAAAATACAGTGTAATGTCGGGGTGATATTTCATGTCCATAATTTCTTCTACACGAGTCAGTGCACCTGGAATAGCATTAGAATGCATTCTTTTGCTCGACAAAAACATGTTGTGTTTTACTAAATGCATGTGCTTTGTGTGTGACGCAAGATATGCTAGATCAGTCATCTTATCACCAATTACGCCAAATACATGTGATTCGAAAATATCAAATCCATCAAAGGGAGTCTTAGCATCACCATTCTCGCCTAGAGTAGTTCTACGCATGTCTGCTCTCAGCGTCCCCTTTGAAATAGTGATAGGTAAATACACTTCAGACGGGTCTAACTCTAATATTAAACATGTAATAATATACAATGCAATGAAAGTGTGTTGACCGTCCCAACAAATTAGTTGTCCAGCTTCGTTACGATATACTCTAATACATTGTATTTTGATAGTTTCGAAATTACACAGAATCTCGATAATTTTTTCATAATACACATATCTTTGTAACGTCTTGTCAATGCAAATATCAGGTATTAAGGCACCGTCTATCGCCCCTTCGGGTAATAGAGAAAACAACAAAGAAGGATCGGATACCAAATTTGGATTTTTTCTTTTAAATTGGAGTTTAGCTATATCGATTCGTTTTGCAAGCTTCACTCTGTCAGGATTCATTAGTAATGTATGTTCTATTCTTTCCCACACCCGCTCATCACCGGAATTATAGAAGCGAGCGTTAAAATCGGCCGCTTTTGTGAATAAGTTGTTCTTACTCATTTATCATGTTTCCTTCTATCTTAATACCAGCAAAGTCAAGTCTTGCAAACGGAGAATCCCCATCTACCCAACCTTCTGTCATTACCGTTTTTAATTTAAGTTCGAAGTCGAGTTTGATAGCATCCGCAGATCGAATATAAACTATCTTACAGTTCCTCGTCAAGAAGTTTGTTACATTTTCTACGGTTTTGCCAACCGCATACATATCCAAGCTTTTTCTGTATAGATAATCAACTGGTACCACATGTTCGCCATGCTTAAGTTCGTTTGTACGTAAATTTACAGCAACTCTCGTGTTCATAGTATCCAGAATGTCTCTGTTGAATGCTGTGGTATCATTATTTTCCCAATTTGTATACCAATGTTTTGCAATAGTATTAAACCGCTGATTGAAATTAGTCTTTCTCCACGAAGAGCCACCATTTGGTACAAACTCTGCACCTTCTACTAACGCATGAATTGCTTTTATGTCTGCTATATGATCGTCTGACTTCCATCTAACATTGGATTGATTTATTGACACCATATAACCCGTGTCCTCAATCAGATTGATTAGTTGAGTATGTATCTCGTCACTTAATCTAGTATCTGCTCCACCGTTACGAGCAAGACCAATATAAAATCCACCATTTTTAAAAACAATGAATTCCATTGTTAAATCTAGCTTGGATGTAGGGAAAACTGCTCTGTGGGGTTCTTCACCCACCACACTGATATTGATGTTGTCTCTTTGCATAATATCTACAAAAGAATGCATCTGGTCTAACGTAGTTATAATTTTATTCATTCATTAATGAACCGCTGTATGAAGAATTCAGCCATTTAGCATAGGTTCCTGCTTGCTCGCTAATTCTAGTAAGTTCGTATTTGCCGCAAAATCGCATAAAGTGTATACCTACTTGTGGAACAATTGGATTGTTATTCAATCCCTCTATAATACAAGTATCGGTACCAGACCTAAATGCAATTGGTTGTGCAGTTAAGTCAATCAGTGTGCGATTGCGTTCATAGTCATCACGAACTCTATGTTCTACCTCATTGTGGTCTGTCCAACGCTGTAACATGATGTTATTCCAGTTGAAGCCACCTCTATTTTTGTCATCATATGCTTCTAACAGCCCTGTTTTATTCTTTGAGCCTTTCTTACGAACACCTGGATATGCAGAGAATATATTGTCACTTGTATCACCGCGCATACACTTCTCGAATAAAAGATATTGCGGGTCCTCTAATAGCTTATGCTGTTTCGTCTTCTTATCAATGAATGGTTTACCTCGATCATCAAAGTAACCGTCGAGTGTAATTAATTGTTTGCTCATGCCATTGTATATCTGAACTGACTCAGTTATTAACTGTAGAAAGTCAGTATCAGTTGAAATAATGATATGCTCATCGTTTGGATGAAGTGCGGTGAAACGTGCTATACAATCATCAGCCTCAGCATTTGGATCACGCAAGACTGAAACATTAGTTTTCTCTTGTAAAAATGTAATTAATGCCTCATACGTCTCCCAAAACATTGCACTTTCTTCAACTTCTGCCTCAGTCAAGTCTTGTTCTTTGACTTTACGATTTGCCTTGTACGGAGTATAAAAATCTTTACGCCATGAACGACCTTCCAAGAAAAACACAACATGCTCTGCGCCATAGTCACGCATTGCTTTGTTAACAAAACCTAATGTCAGATGCAATGCCATACCTATTTTTTCCCACGTGGAAGCGTTGCGAGAAGCAACATGCTTTGCTCGAAAAAAATTATTCATTGTATCGATAAGGACGTACTTCATATAGGCACTCTATGTTCGTGTTGTGTCAACTGCCATTGACTAAATCTGTTAAGACTTAGCTGTTTGCAGGTCGCGATGGTAGGGAGACACGCCCTTAATATCGCCTATTAGATATTTTATATAATATAATATAATATTATACGTAATAACTACGTACATGTCAAGTTTTTGTCAAGTCTTTGGGCAAATTATACGAATGGTGGAGGTATAGGTGGTGTATACGTATTTACGATGGATTCTTCTTTAATTGGCTCTACAAACCCTTCGGCTTGAGCAACTTCTTCGTTTTGCAAAAACTTGTACATTTCTTCGATTAACCAGGTCCTATTTTCAGCGAGAGATAGGTCTAACTTACGTTCATTGATCAACGTAGTTTGGTGAAACTTCCATGCATCAAAGGCTTTTTGCGAATATTGCTCTAAAATAGCTTTTCCCCTTTCACCTGGTAAAGGTGGGAACACCATTCGTGGCAATTCTTCTTTATATTTTTGACAAAACACAACATCTATCATTTCTTCTGACATTAGCTCATCTCCGATCTGCCGTTGCCCAAATCTTTGCTTGCAACAATTCGCATGTCTGCGCCAGTAACTGGGTCTGTATCTTTTCTATTATGAGGGTCTGCTTGTTCTTGTTCATAAACTTCCAAAGCAATATTACGACAGACTGTTTGGAACCACCTATCGATGATTTTTTCATCTTTGTCTTCTTCTGATACTTTGTAACCTTGTTTAATAAGATTTAATAAAAACTTATCATTCCAATCGAGTTCGAATGCACCACTGCTGATGTCTTCTGGATCTATATTAACTTTTACGATATCTACCCACGGCTCACCAGCCCTAGTTGCTTTTTCTTTTTCAGATAATTTAGTAGCAGGCTTTTTCTTCGGTGCCCTTTTCTTTGGCTTTGGGGCTGGTTCAGGCTCTGGAACTGGTTCAGGCTCTGGAACTGGAACTGGTTCAGGCTCTGGAACTGGTTTAGGCTTGCTAAATGCGTTTCTTATCTTTTCAAACATATATTTCCCTCGTGTTGTATTTAGAGATGTCTTGTTGCTCTGATTTATTTTCCATAAAAGATGGAGTTAGTCTATTAGTCCATCTAGCAAAATCTTTTTTATAAACTCTGTAATAATTTTGATAAGCCTTCACTGCATCTAGTGTTTTGACATCATCGGGCATTGCCTGGGGAGGATCAACAAAGTTTGCATCTTCGATATTTTTGGGTAGATGTTTAAGAATGTCTTTGAGTTTTCCCTCAGTGAGATGCACTCTGTCATACCTGCGTGTATATTCATCACAAAGAGCAACGAACATATCATACACAAACTGATACTGTTTAGCATTGGCTCGTGTCCAGATAGCACTTGGGTGATTGATGTGAGATGCTTTGTATACGACATTCTCCATGTCGTTATTGTTAAGTCTCCAACGCTTGATACGTCTATTATTTGCGGTTCTATCTTCGTACAACTCACCGTCTAATACTCTATGTGCGGTAGACATTAACTGTGCATACTCGATGATCATTTTGACCACGTGCTTATCACAATGCAGTTCAGCCGCCTTAATTGGATTTGTATCTAAATAAAATATATTCATGTTGGCCTTTTAATATCATTCCTAGTAAACATTGATAAATACTCTTATAGGAAAAAGAGAAAAACTATGGATTTACGCAATATACTAGACATATTAACAGAGAACGAAGTTGAAGTCAAGACTCGTTTACCCGAATCAAATCCAGGCGAAACATCACAGTTTACTAAAAATAATGCGAAATTCGCCTCTCATGCAGAGCAAACACTAGATTCCATGGTTAATGGTTGGGATATCGAAACCCTACCCGAGTTCTTAAAAGACGAAGGAGTTGAATTACCTGCAGGGGAAGAAGAAGCTGAAGAAGAAATTGAAGCAGTTAATGAAAAGTGGAATAGTCCTGTACCACGTTCAAACTCTTCAGAAGAATGCAATGTCTGTTATGGAGACACATGGGTAATTGATTACACTAGGAATGTGCCGATACAGTGTCCAAAATGTAATGGTACTGGAGTGTTGTCTACACAAGCCGAAGTTAATGATGAATATTACGCTGAAAGCGACGACAAAGGCGATATTGAAAGTAAAGTCGGTCGATCATTAAGATACACTCCGAACACGAAATTATCTGGTTATGTTGACGAAGCACTCGACGCAGATTTAGCTGATAAAATGCTAAGGTCAAAAGGTCCAAAAGGTCCAGACAGAGAAGAAGCAGATGCAGAAGCACCAGCAGACGACCTTGCGGAAACGTCTACTATGGAAGAAGGCAAAGAGTGGAACATCGACGGCGACATCGTAAATATTGATAATGGTACTATAATTATCAATGGTACTAAAGTAGGCGAAGTCAACCAGGATTACAAGCATGGTTATCATCCTGCTATTTTGTTACAAATAGGTGACAAGGAAGAATGGTTTGAGATGGACACAGATGACTTGATCACGAAGGTTGTCAACAAAGCAGTAGAATTTAACAATGGCGGGACTGCTACCATCGCAGAATCAGACTCGGAGTTAAATGACATTAAGAAATTGTCAGGCCATGTTGATGAAGCAATAGACGCACAAACTAGAAAACTTGACAAGAAAGAACTTGTGGATTATTTAGACCGAATCTTGGATAAGGAAAAAGGCAAAACGGACAAGTACAAACTGCCATATGTTCACCGATCAACTGTCAAGAATTTGATTCCAATTGTTGATCCAGACGGACATGAATACGATTTAGACAAATTGGCCGCAGATATCACTGAGCGACCAAAGAAATTACTTAAACAAAATGAAAAAATGCAACATAGTGACGGTACTACTAGTATTTTCTACAACATTGGCTTACCTGCACTAACAGGTCTAGGCTACAATGAAGAAAAGAAAGAATTCGTTGTTATTAATACATGTCCAGGCGCAGGAGAATGCAAGACATACTGCTATGCATTAAAAGGTGGGTATGTACAATGGTCTGCTGTATCGATGAGTCAAACAAAAATACTAAACTTTTTATACAATGATCCGACTGGCTTCTTTGTAACACTAAGTGGAGAAATTGATCAAGAAAAACGTAAGGGCGATGCGAAACAAGACAAACACAAAGTTGTTATACGTTGGCATGATGCAGGAGATTTCTTTTCTCAAGAATATTTAGAGATGGCATACAAAATGGCGGCCACTCATCCAACAGTAGACTTCTACGCATATACTAAAATGGCTGACGTTGCAGGATCGAATCAAAATAGACCACCTAACTTTATGATTAATTTCTCAATGGGTGCCAGAAAAGCAGAAGAAAGACGAGTTGATTTCGGCACGACAAAACATTCGTCAGTTGTTCCTAGAGAAATGTTTACTGATCTTATCCAAAAAGACGGTAATAAACTCATTAAAGATGCAGGCGGCCGCATTCAATGGAATAACCCTGAAGATTGGGAGACATTCAAAGATCGCTTAACCGCAAAATACTCTATCGATAAATCTACTATTATTAGTTATTCAGAAATGATGGATACTCCTCTAGGCGGAGCCCACGCAGATGGTGCTAGAAATTTCAGAAATAATTTGTATAATGTTGTTGTTGCTCCAGGCGATGGTGATGACTCAGCAAATCGCTCAGATGTATTGGGCACATATCTATTGATGCATTAATAGGAGTTCTAAATGTCCCGCATTATCTTTCCTGTAGGAATAGAACACCCAATAGTCAGTCGAGAAGAGTACATAATACAGCAACAAAAGTGCAGTCTTTTAACTGATGTCGGCAGCCAAATGGCCAAGGACTGGGAGAATGAAGGCGGTCCAGGAAACGGTTTCGGAAAATGGAACGACATTTTTAGTTGGACTCCAACAAATCAATGTGGGGCCGATGTTAATACAACCGGCGCAAAGTTTGAAGATTTTATTATATCAAGTAATCCAAACGATCTCATCTTTACTTTATACCGCGGCGTACTCGGAGTAGTTACTATAGCTCCAGCCGCATTCATTGCATTCGAAAAAACTAAACCAGACACTGCATACATTGTATTTAGGGGAACATTGGGCATAACTGATGTTGGCATTGATGTCTCTGTTAAATTAGTGCAAAATCCAATCGTACCCGACGATGTGGACGGTGGTAAAACACACGAAGGATTTTCTAAATATTTCGCAGGCTTGGGTATCGACGAAGACGGTTCCCGTCTAAATGCGGGACAACATCAAGGCGATGGCTATCTTTACCCTAAACCACAAGGCAAAACATTATACCAGACTTTACATGATCTTGTAAACGTCAGTGGAGTTAAACATTTGGTTGTTACTGGTCATAGTTTAGGATCAGCAGTCGCAACATTGGTCGCGTCACAAGCAGTCTACTGGGACATATTCCAGACGGTGGTAGGATCAGTAAGTGCTAGTCCAAAAGTAGCAAGTCCAGAATTTAAAACCTGGTTTGATAAGCAATTCGACAAGGACAATAGAAAACTTAAACATAGATTTTGGAAATTAACAAACACTGAAGACAGTGTTCCTAAATCGCCGGGAGCCAATTTAGGTTATACAGATGTTGGCATAGATGTGACATTTGCAGAAGAATACAGTTCCCTGAGCGTCCCTGATGATCTTGGTGGACAAAGTGCTGGTGAGACTATCACAGCAGGCTCTTTTATTTTTGATTCATTTGATTATAGTCTTGGTTTTAAATACAAAATTAAAACTGTGGGAACCACAGACTTTACTGCATGTGGTAGTGAGGATAACGAGATAGGTACGGTGTTTATTGCTACGTCGGCAGGGAGCGGTACGGGTGACGCAGTAGTTGTAGATTTAATTCAAGCCAACCCCAATCACAATCCATGTTGCTGTTACGGGTACGCGATCAACCATCCTGATTTTACTCGGAATGCTAAATTAAATAATGCTGACAACCCAAAAGGTACTGATTGCGCATTTCCTGTTACGCCTCCTCCTCCGATTATACCACCGAGTTCTTAAACTCTAAGCAATTCATCTACCGTATACAGGTCTTTCATATACATTGATTTATCTTTGAGTACTGTCTTTGGCATATCGCCCTCTCGACGATCACCGTACTTGATTTCAAAGTCGGCGTTGTTAACTCTCCTAAATGTTTCTGCAATTGTCTTGACACTTATCCCAACACCATGACCTAGACATTCAATGCTGTTTGCAGGTTGTTCGATGGCCATACCCAATGATTGGCATATCTCGCTTACATGCACATAGTCTCGGAGACACGTACCGTCTGGTGTGTCGTAGTCATTGCCAAAGATTGTTAGTTCTTTTGTCTTCATAGCATTTACTAAATTATACATTAATCCATCGGGGTTAGTTGCGGGGAATCCATTTGTACCAATCACATTATAGAATCTAAAGATTGTAAAGTCTTTTGCATTGTGTTTCATGCAGTATTCTATTACACAATCTTCTGCCGCACGTTTAGATATACCGTAGGCGTCATGGCAATGTTCTGCTACACCCGTAGATGCGAAGACGAAGTTCTTTGTCTTTATCTTAGACAAACAATTCATCGTACCATTGAGATTGGTGATGTAGTATTGAATCGGTATCTGCTTACTTTCGTTAACTCTTACTTTGGCCGCAAGATGCACAACTGCATCAAATTCTTCGTCAAAGTCTTTCGGAAAAGGTTGATTGATGTTGAAAGGTAGATATTGATGAGGATGCTCTAAATTAGATTCATCTGGATTTATATGGTGTTTAGGAAAGTTTATATCTAATCCCCAGACCTCATACCCTTGACTTCGTAGCATTGTCGTTAGATGCGAACCTATATAACCAGAACAACCTGTTATTAATACCTTTTTCATAATTTTATCGCCAGTAATGTTAGTATTGCTATTAACAACATGTTAGTCATGAAAATGCCTATTGCTAATATCGTGTGATACCATATCCATCTTGTTTTGTATGCGTTTTCAATCGTAATTTCTGAGGGATTGGTATCATCCCTCATTACATCAATTCGTTCAACTTTTGGTACTTCGAGTACAGTTCTTTCATAAGTTGAAATTGACGACTTCCATAATTTTGTGAACCAATCCATTATAATCCTTTTACGTTCCCCATTCATTTTTGAACAATGGAACCTGTAATCTATCACTGTATCTATACCCATTTCTGATAGAAATATCAGCAACAGTTTTGCTGTTTAATGTATAGACCGACTCTGTGCCACCAATTGGCATTAGGTATACGTGACCTTTAAAACCATTTAATTTGTACTGTGAAATGGCCACTTGAGCATCTTCAAAGTCTTGCTCAGTTGCGACAACAAACTTAAGAAATGCTGTGCCAACATTTTCGTAGTCACACACGATCTCAGGCTTGATTGCATCTTCAAATGTTTCTCCGCTACAAGGAAGTTTAGCACTTACCGAGAAAGTAATTTCTCTATCATCATGTGCATCTTGCCATAACCAAAGATACTCTGCGAACCCTTCGTCTAGTTTCTGTGTACCGTTCGTTTCAAACGTAATCTCTTTTAAGTCCTTCATCTTAGGATGATCGAGGAGATCAGGATATGCTCGTTGCCAACCTAATAAAGGCTCGCCCCCAGTTATAACTAGATGCTCATCTCTCCATTCACCATGAGGTAACATCTTCATAATAGATTCAACAATTCCATCAGTCTCGACCATCGGACTCAAGTTCTTAAATCTTACGTCCCAACTTGCATATGAATCACACCCTGTAGAAACAATCGGAAGTTCTTCATATTTAGTAAAATTCTTTATGTCTTTAGCAATGATGTGACGTTCGTTGGTCTTCTCGCCTCTTTTCATGCCGAAACCATCACATGTAAAGTTGCACCCAAATGTTCTAAGAAACACAGAAGGTACTCCCATGTAACGTCCTTCACCTTGAATACTGTAGAATAATTCTGCTAATTTAATCTTCGCCATTTTTCTCTTTTTCTATTGGGTTATCGTAATAATCATGTGTGCCTGCTTTGTATCTTGCTTTTCTTTCTGATATCAGAAACTCACCGCTCCACACCCACAATCCAGCCATTACCATTAGTATGATTGAAAACATCCATTCGATTACTTCATAAAGTGCTTCCATATTATATCTCCTTACTCTGTTAATGTCAATTTAACCACCAGTCTTCCCAGGGAAAAGTTACCCAGATATCTGGGGTTTCGATCCTATTTACACTTACATGATGATAATCTACGTCTTTAAATTCACTACAGTCATTATTGACTAGGGTAGCAAACTTAGCTGTGTTGCCCCACACACTGTCCCATGCATCCTTTTCATCTGGATGACATCCAGACATCCAATCATCTTTGATCCATTGCAGTGTTTTACCTGAATCATTGATATCGTCTACAACGAGAATGTTCTTTCCTTCAAATGCATCAGATGACATCCATGCGTTGCTCTCTGGTCCCGACACCTTATCACGCAATGATACATCTAACGCATGCATCGGTTTCGCAATATAATGAGAGATCATTAGTGCAGGGAGTAAACCTCCACGAGTAATACCAACAATATAATCAGGATTAAACTTAGTTACGTTCATCTCCCGCAAAATCTGGTGTACACCACTTCTAACATCTTTCAATGTGTAGATCAGATCATTTCTGTTGCTCAATTTAAAACAACCACAGTAATAGCAACACAAACAAAATGCCAGCTAACGACTGAGTAAGCCATAGATAGTGGTAGTCTGATATACCTAACTTATGTTGAATATCTTCTGTGATAACTGAACACCATTCTTTGAACTTATACATCATGTTTCCCTTCGTTTTATCCCAATAATTTTTTGAGAATCTTCTCACATTTCTTAAAGTTGTGTACTTCGAAATCTCCCATTGTTCCAAGTTTTGCATCAAACTCGGCACCGTATCTCCAATTACCAAACGCAATACAAATACAACGTTGTCGTTCTGTTTGATCTTTTTCGAATGAGTAATCCCCAATTAATTGTAAGATTTTGTCTGCGACAATTTCATTCTTGTTACAGGCTGTTAACACATCCCCGCGCAAAAAGCTATCTAGTTTATTACTTTTTGTAACGGGTTTTTCGAGTCCAACAGTTTTCTTTGTTGTAGTTTTTTTAATTTTCTTCTCTGACACATTTGTTCTCCTAGTATATACTATTATTTAGCAAGCGTACAGTTATTTTTTCTTGTTTTTAATCTGTCTCTTCTCTTTAAGAGAAAGTTTAGGTTCTTTTTTCTTCTCTTTACCCTTCTTATCCATACCTTTTGACATTACATTATCCCTAGTACATTCAATGCACTTGTTAATCCTGCGTTGTGTATTTCAATAAAATCATCAACTTCTTTGATAATCTTGTCAGCATCAGTTACCCCAATGGTAACTAAACACTCTGTAACACGTTCCCTGTTCGCCTGAGGCTCTTCCTTCATCACTCGCTCGAAGATATCGGCAATCGCCGCGCTCTTGCAACAATACACTAATCTGTCTCTGCTAATTGTAGAGTAATTAAGTTTTTTACCGATCATTCTTCGGTCCATTGACACTATAAATGAGTGCGACCAATGCTACCCCAAGTAATACATAGCCAATATCAAGCTCCATCATCTTTCAAATCCAGCCGAGTTTGCACCATGTTCAAAACATTCAACTGATCTTACTCTTACAGTAGGATTCAATGATGTCTCGTTGTATTTGTGTTTTTCTAGGAGGATTGTCATTCGTTTGAATACCTCTTCAGCAAATTTTTCTGAACCTACTTGCTCCATCACAACAACTCTGGCAAGACCTTTCTTTTCTAATTCCACAAAAACATGGCGTTGAGGATCATCTTCTGCTAGAACAATAGTGTGATCAAACGTGTATTCTAACCATTCTTTGAGTTCTTGCAATCCACCAAAGTCTTGTACCCAGTTGCGTTCATCGAGGCTATCACATTCAAATGTTAGCTTGAAACCCAGTGAATAACCATGCAATAACGAGCAATGTGAATGATCTGCCTTCCATTGCCTAAAACAACAACTCAGTCCTCGATCATTGCCATACGTTTTTGTAGAGAAAAAGGTTCCAGTAGGAAACCCTATCTCATATGGTATTTTTTCTATTTCTTTTTTGTTATTAAATTTAAACATATTGTCTTATACTCTATTCTTTGTCAAATGTCAATCAGATTGGCGCTGGGGAGTAAATTGATCTTGGTGTAGGTCAACTATTCTTTTCCGCAGACTGCTTGAACTGAATGAATGATCTCTGCTATTGAAATAGATATCTATATCACGCTTGCGACATATATCCCTTCCAGTAAAGTCTTTGTCACGATACTCTTCGCCTAATATACGAACGTGTATATTATACATACTCAATATATCATCTAAGTCTGCTTCAGTGCCGTAAGGAATAATTTCGTCAACATACCCCACTGCTTTAAGTTGGGTGTATCGTTCCACAACAGTTTGTATAGGGGCGGCCTTATCAGTTCGGTCAATACTAGGATCAACTTGCAATCCGCATATTAAATAATCGCACTGATCCCTTGCGTCACGTAACATTTGTACATGACCTGCGTGAAGCAAATCAAAAGCCGACGCCGTGAATCCTACTTTAATTGACATATGATGCTTTTCCTTTTTTAATCCAGTTGTAAAATGTAGGCTTACTAATGCCTACTTCTGCACAGGCTTCGTTTACAGAAATGTAAACAACACCGTTTACTTCTACAGACTTAAAATGCTTGGGGTTAGAAACACCTCTTCTTACCTGTATCTTTTAATTCACGTATTTTATTAAAAATCATTTTTTTAAAACCCCCATCATTTTTGTTTGTTCTTGCTCTTTCAACCAATTCTTTTCTTGCTCACCGAATGTAGGCGCATCTGTTATAACTTTATCTAAAAAGAATTTAACCATAAACAAATCTTGCTTGATACCCCATGCCGTGTAACCATCGTTGTAAGGTGAAGTCATTTCTACATTCATCTTGCGGATTTGGCTCACAAGTTCACTGACATTAGTTGGACCAGGCATTAATTATTGCATCCTTGCTAATGCTAAAAATTCTGCTCTGACTTCAGGATCTGTTTTGAAGCCGCCGCCTAGTCTGCTTGTAATTGTTGAACAATTCGTATCTTCAACACCCCTTGACTTGACACAAAAATGTTTCGCATCAATCAAGACTGCTACATCGTCTGTATCCAAGATAAAAGATAGTGCGTGATATATTTGTTCAGACAAGCGTTCTTGTATCTGAGGTCTCCTAGAAAAGTATTCAACAATGCGATTCATCTTTGATAATCCTAATACTTTTTTATTAGGTACATATGCAACTGTTGCTAGTCCGTCAATGTTGACAAAGTGATGTTCGCAAAAAGACTGAACTGAAATACCTTTTTCAACAACCATTTCGTTGTATTGCATTTTGTTCTCGACCACAGTTGCCTTAGGGAATGCATCATAGTCTAGTCCCCAAAAGATTTCCCCTACATACATTTTAGCAACACGTTTTGGACTATCCATAAGACTGTCATCTGATAGATCAAGCCCAAGCGTAGTCATAATGTCGTGTACCTTTGTTTCGATGATGTTTATTTTAACAGTCCGACTAAGGTTATTCTCTATTATTGGTGTTTCGACGCCCATTTTTACTAGGTGTTCGTGTACTTTTTGACCTAATACTGGGTCGGTTTTTGTCTTGTTAAAGCTCATTTTCTATCCTCGTTATGTGTTGTGTATAATTACCGATGTCCCATTCTCTACTGCAACATAGACAACTGGCGCGCTGGCCACTAAATCTTTTTCACGGTGAAGTTATCTTCGCCGTATTTTGCTATCGCGTATTGTATGGGGTATTTGGGTGTCCGAGCAGAACTGGCGTGAATTGCAAACCTTTGTGTCACATCTAGCTTCGTAATGCCGATGTAGGATTTTCCATTAACAGTGTTGGTAATTTGATACAGTTTATGCATTTTCTCTCCACCGTGACTAACGTTACACGTAACGAGGGGTTTGCCCTATATACCACCGGTATGTGGTCAGTACTGTCTAATTGTTTTCGTAACCTTTGTGTTACAGAACTATTTATGCATTATACTATTGCATGTGATATTTTTCAAGTAAATAGGGTAAAATTACTTGTTCAGTAAAGTCTTTGTGTTGCCCAGTACTTGGATGAGAATCACTTGGGTCTCTGAGTGGATGCACTGAATTCTCTGTCGTCCAATGTTTTATATGGCGTATTGGTAGCCATTGGTCTTTGTTTATCATGTTGTATAGATAATTTACTTCTGGATTATCGTATACCGTGTTTATAAGTTTCTTTAACTGATCATTGTTCAGTGGAACCATACAGTCATCTACATTATAATGATTATCAGGATCATCAGCATCACCTGTATACTGATCATTCATATAATGACTGTTCTTCCATCCAAATTCCTTTTTATGTGGGCCCGCATATGTAAAGACATCACAATCATATTCAGTCATAAAGTATTTGATATTAAGAGATTTTAAAAACCATTGGATTCTTAATATATGCTCACATGTTTGCATAATAGCCTGCACAGGACTCACGTAATGCTTAAAATGTTCAATTGTCGCCTCATCTTCCCAATTGGGGTTTAATAAATAAAAATAGCCGCGAGTTTTGTGACGAATGGCGTACGGCGTCATAGCGCCTCTAAGATTGTGACCAGCAGATTCGTATTTAGTAGCAGGATCACTATTTTCTATCGAAAGGTCTAGGCCGCCTCTACGAATGAATGGATCTGTTTCTTGGGTCCTTGTAACAATAAAATCTGAATCAACTCGTTCGTCACTACCTAGATGTGTCGCTTTATTATATACAGTTTCATTCTCGGAGTACCTACTAGTTCTATCACACCCAGACCAGGCAATGCCTACCAAAATATCTTGTGTGTCAAACCCTCTATCAAGTGCTTCTTGCACAGTACTAATGATTTTTCGTGAGATTGTGTCGTTGCCAGCCGCTCCATGACCCATATATACATATTGATCAGGATCAAGTGCGTTAACAAGATGTACAGGCCAAGTAATATCTCTATTAGGAACTTGACTGTACGAACATCCTCCTGTTATTATTAATTTTGGCTTGTGATTCATTTTATGTCTATCCAATTAAAAAGTTGAACTATCCTTGCAGTATCATCAGTAGTTCCAAAAACAGGGCCGGGGCCGTGAAACTTAGATGCTGGGTATATTATTAATCTATTGTAGACTATGTTTGATACCGTATGTATGTTCCACTTGTTCATGTCTTTGTATTCTTTGCTACTAACTATATCGTTGATATGTTCCGTATTTAATGCTCTGTCAGACCCACTAGATTTCTGTTTATAGAAAAGAGTGCCAGGAGTATTGTCGTGGTCTTTTGATAGATAAAGCACTCCTGCATAATAGATATCTTCAGGTGAATCAGCATGTAGTGTGTTATCGAACATTCCTGTCGAGGAATCAGACTTGCTTATTCTAAAACTACCACTATCTATCTGTCGCATTTGTCTAAGATTTTTTTGTAAAATGTTAGAGACTACTGCATCAATCCAACCAGTACCATATGTCTCTTTACTCATCTTACCTGACCATGGTGCATTTCCGTTTGGATATCCTTTTGAGAATTTTTCAGGATAATACTCACAAGAAAGGGCGAAGTCTCTCACCTTATCTGGAGTATCATAAAAATTATCAATCGAGATTAAACCAATATCCATTACTTGTTTTCGAATATGCGATTGTATTGATTGTTTACTTTTATAAAGGTAGTACACTTACACAAATCTTTAAGTCTCTTCGCTCCTGCGTAGGTACAGGCGCTCCTAAGACCGCCTAGGATGTCTTGTACCACGTCAGCGACTGCGCCTTTGTAATCTATTAATACTTCTCTACCTTCTGAAGTGCGATAGTCTTTAAGGCCGCCGAAATGCTTTTTGTTTGCTGAATCACTTGACATGCCATAGAATCGCACTACTGCTTTGTTATGAGTCACTGGAGTATGGTTCTTTAAATGAGTGCCAACTTCGTATACTAGTTCAGTAGTACTAAAGTTTTTGTATATGACCTCGCCACCCCCTTCATCACATCCTGCCAACATGCCACCTAGCATTACGAAATCTGCGCCAGCACCAAATGCTTTTGCTACATCTCCGGCGCTACCACAACCTCCATCAGCAATGATGTGTCCACCAAGACCATGAGCGGCGTCTGCGCATTCAATAATTGCCGATAGTTGGGGATATCCCACGCCAGTCTTAATGCGAGTAGTACAAACACTACCGGGACCAATCCCAACTTTGACTATATCAGCCCCACTTAGAATTAACTCCTCTGTCATATTACCCGTTACTACGTTGCCTGCTATAATAACAATAAAGGGGTAGTCCTTTCTTAACGTTTGGATAAATTTATTAAAGCGACTAGAGTAGCCGTTCGCTACATCAACACATACATATTTAATATCATCTCCAACGTCTGCATAGACTGCCTTAAACTTATCATAGTCGTGGTCCATGATACCCATTGAATAGGCAACGTACTCAGTAGGTGTAGGTTTTTTTCTGAAGTATCTAATCAATTTTTCGGCACTATAGGTTTTAGCTAGGCACGAGAACATTCCTAAATACCCAAGTCTATCTGCCATTTCAAAGGTACCGACTCCGTCCATGTTAGCCGCCATGATCGGAATGCCATTATAATGGGACCGCTTGTCATCAACAGAATAGGCTGGTTCTATACTAATGTAGTTTTTAAAAGTGTATTCTCGGTATAACTCGACTGCTTTGCGAGAACCTAATGCCGATCTTTTCGGTTTTATAAGCACATCTGAAAAATCTAATTTTACTTCAGATTCAATTCTCATTAAAATTTCGCCTCTCGTGCGTGTTTTCTATAATCAGGTGACATTCTCAACCACTCCTCACCATTACCATACATAATATCAATGCATCGATCTACAGTGCCGTCAGTCCAATCAGAAATCTTTCCTATATCTTTGTGTTGATCTGTTAATAAAGGATGCAATTTAGAAATTACATCTTCAATTGACCAAGGCACGTATAATCTATCTTTGCAGTTGGCAAATGTCTCAGGGAAACTCCTGTAAGCAGGAAACAACACGTTTGTACCTAATGCGTCTGCTTCGCTGACGGTGTTAGATACCCAGTCTTGTAATGCACAGTTAAAGATAACTCGTGTATCATTAAGTAAACGATAGTATTCATTCTTGGATAAGTTATCATAGATAACAAGTTTACCTTCTTCTGCAAGTCTCTCAGTGCGTTCCATGTATGAATTATTGTTACTGCGCAATGTAGCACCAGAGAATACTGCGAATTCTACATCAACACCACTACCTGTACCATACCTTTCGTACCATTCTTCAATGAGATCCATATAAAAGTCAGGTTGCTTCTCTTGATCCCAACGAGCAGAGAATCCTATACGCATTTTGCGTTCAGAGAAATCTTTGAAGTCTTCTAGTTCTAACAAACGTCTTTGTACTTCATTCTTACCGAATGCAAGACCTGAGATATTATAGATAGGAGCAGTCCAACCTGCTATCTTCATGTGTGCAACCATTTCTTCATTAGTTGCTAATACACCAGTCACGAACTCATTGACCATTTTCTCATATAGACCCATCCATTTACACATTCCCCAGACATGAACAAAATCGTCTGGGTCAATTGATTGTGCTAGGCATCTTACATAAACTTTCGGTCTATGTTCTTTCGCTACTTGATCCATTATATAAGGAAGTGATTCTATCCCTGGCTGAAACATATCTTCGAAAAATATTACATCATCGCTTGTTACTTCACCTTCTTTCATTAGTTTAACTAATGACATCATCTGTGACATGCCAAAGTAAGAACGACCATGAGCGTCTAACACTTGGCCTGTTACTATTTCTTGGTCAGTAGACAGTAGATCACCAGGAACAATCACGTAGTCAATATCTCTGCGATCAAAAACTTCTTTATTCCAATCAGTTAACTGTAAAGTGTACCTTGCTTGGTAGGGCTCCAGGCCCATATAATATAACTTACGCATTGTTTATTTCCTTCGGTAAATAGACTAGTACTGCCGCATGACATTTAGGACAGCTTAAATTAGTTTCCATGGCATAATCAGAATCTTCTTCGTCAATATCATGATCGCCTCCCCATATTAGTTCGTGATTACAGTGCCAACAATTCATAATTATTTAAAAACCCGTATAAACTCGTTCAATATCGTCTTCAATACAGTTGTCACCGAATTGAATCTCTATAATTTTTAGAGGATCATTCCCCTCATTCACTAGTTTATGCCATTCTGCGACATTGATAAAAGTGTGACCATGTTTACCAAACTTCCCTACTAGTATATCTTTGGTGCCACGTATGGGATCATTGGGATATGCAACTGTGTATACTGATGCAATTCCTTCTGCTACAAACCAGAATTCAGCCCTAGTTTGATGCCTTTGCATTGACAATGATGAACCTGGATCAACTGTCAGTTCTTTTAACTTAACTTCTCGACCGAACTCCTGTACAACACGATAATAACCCCACTCTCTGTCTGTTCTTGGGGCCGACCATTCTCCTAAAAGAGAAGAACTAGACTGAGACTTGCCTCCGCCTACGCCAAAAGCAAATGATAAATTGGTATCTGCATAGTTCATTTCTTTGATGTTTGCAGAGTTTCTATCTCCACCATTAGCAAAGATGATGTGTTCATCTGGAAACATATGCCGAGTAATGTGTATAGCATTGCTACTAGAATCATCTGTATCATCAAATGTGATAACCTGATCCACATTACGCATTGCCAGTAAAAGCCTAACACGTTCTTCTACTGGCATGAATGCTTTCCCTTTCTTGCGTCCAAGCCAATCATCACTGTTAACACCAACCACTACTTTACTTCCGAACCATGATTCATTTCTACCTAGTTCTTTCGCGGCGTCAATGTATTCTAAGTGACCACTATGTAAAGGATCGAATCCACCTGTTACCAAAACTACCACACCATTCTCTCGTGACGGAGAAGCCGGCATTTGTATTGGTTTTAGTTTAACCGAGTTTTCTACTACTGGAGCTTCAGCTTTCGCAGTAGCCTTTTTAGTGGTTACTTTCTTAGTTGCGTCTTTTTTGTTTATTTTTGCCATCTATTTCCCACATATTCCTCACAGGTTTCCCTGCCAGGTATCGCTGACTATACAGTCGCCAAATACGACTGCGTTTGTTGTAAAGACACTCGGTTTTGAATTTATAACCGTATTCTTTACAAAAAGCTGTGTAAGCTTCGAGGTCTTTAAAAACTTGAATAGTTTTTGGATTAGACTTAGACATATAACATTCCTTCTCTCAAATTAGTACGTTGTGTTAAGGTTAAGTCGTGATGTGTTGTATTCTACTTCACAACCATTTTCATTATCTTCTGCTACTGAAATTCTGACATATCTGCCAGGGTATTCCTGATTAATCCTGTTAAAAAGATCATCAGCAATCATTTCACAACTCTTAAAGTCAAGTTGTAAAATATCTTTGCCATACAGTCCTTCTAACCATCGCTTGAACTGTATGAATTCTATTTCTCTATCCCAGTGGGTTACTTCTATCCATACTTTGAAGTGAAATATATGTCTGTGTGGATTAGCAAGAAACGATACATCCATTTCCCCTGCTGTGCATAACTTGGGGTCAGTGCCTGCGGCAGGATAACTGTGTATTCCCTCTTTTTGAAAGGAAACCCATATGTTGCGTCTGCTCTGATCTACTAATTCTGCTGTGCTGTCCATATAAATATAATACTCTGTTATTAGAGGTAAGTCAATGGGTTTGGTTATTCAAGTACTTCGATTGTTGGATCAAGTTCTTCGTATTCTTCATTGTTATTTACTACGGGTTCTGCATCAACTGAAAAAAGTTGATCAAACATTGTACCTGCATTAACTGTGCGTTTACCCGAAAAGCCTTGTCCTGCTTTCACTTGCATCCAATATCTGCTGTGATGATCGATCAAATCCAAACTCTTTTGTCTGTCATTAAGACTAAAGATTTCGTCAACTAGTTCACCAAAGTTAACACGTTCAAATGTTTCGTTCATCAGCATCTTAGGTATAACACCTTGCTCATATTGTCGGTTTGCTTCTTGTACAGCAAACATATGTTGATATACATTGTGTGCCTGAAGTATTGTATAACTTAATGTGTCCCAGCTAGTCTTAGTTTCTTTGCCATGCGCACCTAAGAAGCCATGTCCTCTATAACACAAATCTTTGAGTACTAATGCTTCAGTAACAGGGGACTCGCTGAAATGCTCATGTATATCATCTTGCAAGACTGCCTCTCTAAAAGGCCTTGAGTCATTAGCATAGTCTTTATTCTCAGCCGTCTTCTGCATAGCGTAAGTCCACTTAGTATTGTGTCCAAACGTTGAGTTATTGTATGCTAGTCCCTTAGCCGCGGCAAAGAAAGGAGATGCACAATCGAATGTAATCTGTAGATCGGGATTGTGATGCTTTCTCACTGCTTTCTGAATGTCTGTAAACAACACTGCATATTCTAAAATAGAGGTTCCTAAACAATGAATTAAATCGTGCTTGCCTTGTTCTAACAAGCCATCATGTATAAGACCTACGATACGTTTTAGCATCAAGTGAATGTCAATTTTGTTCTGGCCACCAAATGCCCAACCATTGAAATGGTTATCTGGATATGCTTTAGGATCACAGTACATTTTCATCTGTTCATACCATTCATCAGATTGAGTATGATTTAGACCCTGAAGTACATTAAGAAACTTGCATTTACCACTACGATTATGAATAAAATAATCATTGTTGATGTGAGTGGCGAGCATTGCTTCTTCGATTGTTTTGATACCGTGTACTGATTTACCGTCTTTACCTTTAACGTGATATGTACTTAATGACTGTGAAGGAATATCTAAACCCATGCCATAATCCATATACGTATCCATCCAAGCAAGGACTTTTTTGCGTTGCTTCATTGCTTTAGGACAATTCGGATCTTTCCAGTCTGCGGGCCACTGACACTTGAGAATCTGAAAACCACCAGAATCTCCTAACATAAATGTGCCCTCTTCCCGCTCTCTGATAATAGACTCGCTTGCTATATCTTTAGTGATATCCAAATCAGCATGACCTGCAGAATACAGGCCCCATTTGTATGTGTACAAACCTTCTTTCGAATTTAGAAAATTAAGACGTTCTACGTCACCACTAAATCCAGCTGGAATACGTTCTTGTGGGAAATATTCTTCACCTTTGCGTTGTTTGCCTAGGCCAGCAATAAAGAAACTACTGACAGCAGGAAGAAATAACGCCCAGTCTGGCTTTTGTTCCGCCGAAAGATTGATTTGGTCCGCCATAATAGCCTTACTTCGCTTGTGCTGGTAATAAATATTCGTAAACTGTGTAACCACTGTCTACTGTAATCTGTGCCGCGCCCTGATCCGAAATACGCACAGTCTTGTCACCAGGAAGATCCATGATTGACAAGAATACTCTGACAGGCCATTGCCATGCACGAGTCAATGTCCCTGTTACTCCAGGTTGAAATACGAAATTGCCTGAGTGAGTTGAAGGATCACCAAAGAAGATTTTAAGTTCGCCATTATCTGTCTTCGTAGTGAAGTTAAGTTCTTCTGAGTTTGCTTGCGCTTGCATTTTTAAACGCATAATACCTGCGATTGTAGGCTCAAACTCTACGTCCCATGTTGCACCTTTAAAAGTTACGTTTCTAACTTTTTCTTCGATGATAGCTTGGGACATTAACCTATAGTCGTTAACAAAGTCGCCTGCGCTAGTTGCAAAGTGAATGGCGCTAGGAACATCAACTCCCTCTTTGTTGGATAAAATCATCCTAACCTCAGAACTCTGATCATAAACATCAAATCCTAAAATAGTTCTGAGTTTGCCTAAGTTAGGCATACCGAATGTACCGATAAAATCTGCTACTGGAGTCTTAGTGACACCACTTACAATAACAGATTTATCTTCTGCGATTGCGTGAATTTGTGATTCTTGAGCAGTCCCCACGATCTTCACTAGGTCAATAATACCTAGTCCGTGTGTGTACTCGATTAAGTCTAATAAATTGTCTTTCATTAATATTCCTCTTATATTATTTAGGTAGATATAGTTGTGTATTATATCTGGTTATTTTGAGCAAAGCAAGTGGTTTGGTTACTTGCCTTACCCGAAACTGAATAACTCATCAAAAGTTGAGTTTGTATTTGTGTTTGCTCTCAAGTCCCACTTAAGAACGCCTAACAAGTTACTGATCTTTTCATCTACTAGGTTTGATTCCATCAAGTTATCATCAAAAGGAAGGTCTTGAAACCATTGCGGAAGCCTCAATTGATCGACTGGATACGCAATGCTCGTGTATCCTAGTGGATTCGGTTTTAGTTTACATACGACAACCTTAAAACCATCCATAATTTCCATAGAATAGTTGTCACAGTGAATTTTTTTGAGTGTGTTCCAGTTCATCGATGCTCTAACATGTCCAGGCATGTTAGCACGACCTGTCTCTGATTTCTTTTCTAACAGTGTGTAATTAGTTAGTTTGTTTACACCCTTCGGAGATCCTTTTTTCCAAGAGTCTTGCTTACCTAATTCAATCTTAAACTCTTTGATTTTTGTAATAATTTCCTCTCGATCTCTTCCATAAAGTGTCATTTCTAATATTTCCTTCAAGAAGTCCTGCACGTACTTAGGAGTATCTGCTCTTTTTAAGTCAAGTCCCATTGCTTTAACTTTCATTGCACCGTCAATATCAGTTCGTTTACCTTCTTTGTCATAGATATTAATCGCATATCTTTTCTTGGTGATGAACAATCCTTTATCCCCACAAACTTCTCTGTCGCCTCTAATGATCTCTCCCTTAGCACGAGGACAATGGAATGCCTTCTCCATAAAACCTGGAAACGATTCATTAACCTGGTCTGACATAGCATCATACAAATCAATAAAGGTTTGTTTTATTTCAGCAATTTCCTTGTCTTTGAATTGGTCTTTTAACACTGGCCATGCAGAAAAATAACAAGAGTCAGTGTCACCGTAGATCATTGCGTCACCACTGTGGTCATATTCACCTGTCATTAGTTCATTGACATAAGCAGACATATGCTTTGTCACGCTTCTTCCAGTTAATGTCACCGACTGTCCTATGCGTTTATCATAGAATCGACAATGTTCATTAAGTAGCGCACCATATGCCGAGTTAAGTAGAATCTTGCGAACTAATTGTCGCTTGTCCCAATAATCTTTATCTACTTTGGTAGTCGATTCTTTCAATTTCTTCTGCATCACTTTACGATCAGCATACCATTTAGACAAGAGTCCAGGAATAATACCTTCTACGTCTGCTCTAAAGATTGTGCCATTAGCACTTAGAATTAAACTGTTGCTTGAATCAAATATCCATTTCCATATCTGTGCCGCGCTCTTTTCTTCTTCACGACCGTCCTCGTAATCAATTGTTAGTATTGTGCCGCGCTCTTGATTCAGAATCGCAGTGTATTCCAATGAACCAAACAATCCTTCCCACAGAACTGGACCTTCTACAGAAGCATCACCTTTTTTGTAGCGAGCCTTTTTCTTTGCCAAGTTTAAGCCTTTTTCTTCCATATACTGATCAGTAAGAGTGTGTCTAACTTGCCCTAAGATAGTCTCTGGTGCCATGTTCAATGCTCTAATAACAGAGGGGTACAAAGAGTTGATATCGATTGAGCCAATCCAGTCGTGTAATCCTTTCTTAGGAGTCGCTACATAAGCGCCTGCCGCTTGACCTTCACTTACTGTATTGATATTCTGCCTGATCTTGTTAGGAACGACCACGCCATGTGAATGTGCTTCGTTCATTATAGCCATTTCAATCATCGCCACTGAACCCATCACAGTTGGAAGCAATACTGTATTTTCGTGTGCTAACTGATTAGCAAGTTCCAAGAACTGTAACTTATCATCAAGTCTCTTAAGTAGCATCGAATCTTGTCTGCTATACTCAATAAACTTTTTAAAGTCTTTGTTGTAAAGTTGGTCTAATGATCCTTCGTACTCAGTCTTTTTCTCACCGAGTTCTAACTCCGCAATTGCATCTAGTTTGTAACTATGACGAGATTCGTAGTTGTATTTTTTATAGAGTTGAAGATAATCTAAATGAATGCGACCTATAAAGTCAAATGTTTGTTCTTCTTTACCGAATCGTTCATACTTTCTTTTCTTCGGTGATTGCCCTAACAAACAAAATCTACGAGTATCATCTTTGCTCATCACTTGTGTCACACGATTAACCATATATGGAACATCATATCCCTCTGAGTTCCACCCCGACAATACATCTGCATCATCGATTAGAGAAAAGAATGCATCAAACAATTCTTTCTCTGTTCTAAACAAGAACGTGTCTGGAAAGTCTTTGATCTCTTCATGTGCTGTATCATACGTCATGTGCGATGGTGGTACTGCCAAACATACTAATTGATCGATCCAATCTAAATATAGACTGATCGCAGTAACAGGATTGAATGGATCACTTGGAGGAGAGTAGCCTTTTAAAGGATCAAAGTCTACTTCGATATCGAAAAAACACTTGTGTAGTTTCGGAGCCTCTACATTAAGATAGTTTTCACTCAGACATCTGAAAACAACAGGAACATCACTTTCAAATATACGTTTGCCAGCATGCATGCGCCGTTCTTTTTCAAACTCTGCTTGTCTACGCGAAGAAAATCGAGATACTTTGGTGTTGTATAGAGAACGCTGTTTTCCTTTAGGATCTTCGTAATACAATACGTAGTTTGTAGGGTACTCTTTAAGCACCCTTTCCCCCGCATTATTTCTCTCTACTACCGTGATTTTTTCCGCTGATTTGTCATGGATTGCATCGACATAACTCATAGTGCTATCATACTATAAAGTTGTTCTGCTTGCAACCGATGAGTCTCCATTCCTGGGTGTTCTTTGTCCAAAGCATAATCCTTAAAAGTTAGCTGTATATCATCAAAAAAATTATTTAATTCAATCAAATCAGGTTTGTTTTCTTGCGCGATTTCCGGTACATTAAGAAAAGAATAGTTCTGTATATTTTTAGAGTGCAATAACATTTCTGCATGTTGTATTGATAACCAATTATTCCAATATCTCTGATTGTTATTTTTGATATTTGTATCACCGAGTAAAGTGGTAAGCATACTTTTATTGATTTCTTTTCTATGTTGAATATCTTTAGTTTTTTTTGATAACTGGTGACCTTCACCATCTCTATTAATCAGTTGGTAATATTCATATCTATCAAAATATGAATATCCTATTACCACTACATCATCTTGTTTAAAGTCTGTTCGTAAGATATCTAGTAAAATTTGATAATTACCAGATCCAGAAGCAGACAAATTTAAACAATCATAACCTAACTTTTCTGCTAATAGACTGGGCCAAGCATACTTACTAGGAGAGTCACTCGGGCACCCATTTCCTATATAGCAATCAGGTAAACTGTGACCATATGTAAATGAACACCCAAAAGTGACTAGTCTCGGCATTAAATAGTTCTGCCAACAGTCTCCAAAATGTCATTTAGTTGCTCATGGTCAGCGTTCGTATCAGTTAGTTTGCTTTTGTGAGCAATTCTGATTGCTTTCTTTAGAATAGAAGACTTGATCTCTAATTCTTCTGCGATTGATTTTACAGTATCGGCGAGTCCTCCGTTAAGAGTTTCGACTTCTTGCATGACACCCATGCCCTCATTTATTAATTGTTTAAGTTTGTTAACCTGTTCTGGATTAAAGTATTTTACTGCCATTAATTTCTCCTGTGAATGAACGTAATTTTATATGCTTAGATATGCAGTATACAGTATTAGCTATACCACGTCTAGCACTTTGGGTGATTTTGCCTTTACGGCCTATCATTATCGTTTTGTTCGATAATTTTTTCTAGCACTGGAAGAGAGACCCCTTCTAGTTTAGCATAATATAACAATGCGTTAGTATCTTTAGGTAAACAATGTCCTCCAAATCCAAAGTAACCATCTGGGCCTGGGACTTGCATGTGACTATTGCCTACTCTTGGATCACATTTCAACATGTCGGTGAATTGCTCCCATGATGTTTTGGCCTGGCTTCGATCATGTAAATCATATAACTCATTGAAGAATGTTACTTTAGTTGCTAACCAACTGTTGATTGAATACTTAATAAGACTAGCAGTTGTTAAATCTGTCTTAAATGTAGGCACAATCTTAACTTTACTATGATTAATGTATGCTTGCTCTACTTCGATACAATCTTGTAACTCCCCACCTAGTATTTGCATGTGTGGGTTAATAAACTCTTGGTTACTATTTGCTTCTGTTAAGAATTCAGGATTGTACACGATTCGTAAATTGGTATAAAGTATTTTAAACTGCTTTAAATGATTCGGGGTGATCGTTGATTTAACAACCACGACACCTTTGTATTCCAACTCATTTAACTCTGCTAAGACTTCGCGAGCCATTTGCGTATCAACATCTAATTGTGTCGCGTGTTGTGGTGTAGGCACACAGACAAATATAATGTCTGCTACATAAGATACTAAACCTGGTATCGTGTTAAAATTGAACTTGGGATCAACAATAAACTGTTCAACATCCACATCAAAGCCGTGACTGACTGCTGAACCTACGAAGCCCTTACCAATAATGCCTAACTTCATACTGTCCCTTTTATTTTTTCTATCAGATATAGGTCTTCATAGTTTGGATCACCTGTATACTTAGGAGCGTCTTTTAATGCTCGGTCTACTCGCATTTTAATATCCCATAAACGTTTTTTGATGGCTGAACGTGTCCAGCCATCATTGCCTGGGTTATTCATTTCGTATCGAAGTTCTTGTATAATCAATTCTGCTTCCTTGCTATTAGGAATAATCATTCTGCCCTCATGATAGTAAATTCTTTTATCTATTATAATATTTAATGCGTGTCGAGTCAACTGATAAATTTCCCAAAAGAACTTTAGAGATAAATATATAGCATGAGAGCAATAGACTTTATAACAGAATCCCCGCTAAAAGACTTAGAGAATAGACTTCCTAAGATCAAAAGTGATCAATATGATGTAGACGAAAAGGGCAAAATTTATCGCAATGCCCAAGATGCCGCTAAACAAGCACATAAGGCTAGAGAGCAGTTAACCGCCTCTGATGAAATGTTTGACGATGGTCTTAACATAGAAGACGAAGCACAGAAAGGCGCAGACTGGATGGGCAAACTTCTTAAGATTGAAAACATGCCCAAGATCGTAATTAGTTACGACACAGAAGAAGCACAAGAAGGTCACCATACAGGTAGACATGAAGTAGGCTCTGATGAAATTTGGGTCTATGGTAACAGAAACTTAATTGATATTATGCGAACAGTATTCCATGAATTAGTTCATATTAGACAAGGCGAAAAGAATTTAATCACTCCAGGTAGCAGTTATCCTGGATCACCAATAGAGGCGGCTGCCGATATGGTTGCCGGTAAATATATTAAAATATATGGCGAACAGAATAACCACATTTTTCAGTAGACTAAGACACACATTTACTGAACACCCTCGATCACTCGGAGAATCATACCTACATCATCTTTGGTGTGCCTTATCATACGGAGCACAGATGATTATTGCTGGATTAGCCGTAATCATTCATGCTTTTTTACCCTTTTTATTCAAAACTACAGGGAGTAGTTTAGCAAAATCTATCTGTGATGATGTAGATAAACGCAATCGTTAATTTGTTTTTAAAGAATTAACAAATGCAATAGACTTTGCTGTGCGAACACCTGTTATTTGCAACGTAATTCGTAGATGATGTCCTGCATTTGCTGTGCAATGAGGAACGTCTTTCCATTTAAATGTAGTAACGTCACCAGCCTTCCAATGAGCAAAATTAAAGTTACCATAACCCCAGAACTGACCTGGTTGCCAATCTGTTAATTGAATCATGTATCTTTCTACTTTGTCTGGATCTTCTGGGCACCACTTTTCAAGTTTGTCCAGATGTAAGTTCCATACTTGGCCTGGATATTGAACATGCGCTCTAATCGTCATATCATCTAAACCAAATGCTTTTGCTAAGTCTACTATCTTAGATGGTACTTCCCAGTTAAGATTGGATACAACATAATCTTTGCCGTAACCAGTAACATCCAAGTCATAGTCTTCTGATTTGAATTCCTCTTCTCCTCTGACTTTAGATTCTTTTGCAGGATTACCACGGGTGCGCCATGTGGCTTTGTTTGACCCAGAAATTATAATGTCAAGGTCTTTTTGTGACCAAACCGGAGTAACAACACCTATATGCTCGACTGTATCGTAAAGAGAATCCATCACATCATTTTTAAAGTGATAGTTGCTTCTAATCTTTAATTCTTCCCAACTAGATTTAATTTCGGTCATGTGTCTCTCCTAATTTTTATTATATGAGTAACCATATAATTAACATCGGTAACTCATGTACTAATAAATGTAATACTACCGACACGCTTACAATTTGCTTCCAATGCACTTTGCATATGGTAAACATAGTCATATTATTTTTACTTTAATGTTTTTCTTATTGTAATCTTGGTAAGTACCAGTTGGAGGTGCGTCTATACCTAACATCTCAGCTAACTCTAGGTTAGTGGCTACTTCGATGCCATCTTCCTTCCATGATGCGAGAATATCTTTGTTTTGACGACCAATGTGCTTGCCCATGACCTTCAAATTCTTGTAGTATTCGTGATACAGAGGATATGTTATGTCAAACTGACCACATTTAACCCACCAGCCCAAACATGCATCGTCATCTCTGTGAACTAACACGATATAGCAGTCTGGCCAATTCTCTTTCAAGAACTCAGTGTGATGTGCGAGCACATGGCTCTTAATTATTCGTATGCCGTCACCTGAGAAAGGCTTATCAAACTCTGCTTCGCATTTTTTTTTAGAATACTTGTCGATATCAGCAAACCACTCTCCGAACTCCATCCCTGGATCATAGTACGCACCAAGATGCATCAACTGCATTCTGCCGTCAGCATCATGGTGATAAGTTCTATCAAGACTATAATCGCTCCTGTCGAATGACGGACTAAAGTAAATGTTTTTTACAACACTGCTCCATTTAGAGCCTGGAGCTCCTACAACAAAGATATATTTCATATTAATTTCCTAGTAGTTCTTCTTTAAAAATGGGCTTTTGTCCGTAAAGAGTCGAGTTCCACCAAACTAAATTTCTTAGATTTTTTTCAGTTGTTTGACTCTGTAAAAAATCTAATACTTTTACGCCGTTGGCTTCACCAACAATCCATTCATAATCCCCTGCAAGAGCAATGAGTGCTTCACTGCTTTCAGGATCAGCAATCATATCCACAACTGCTTGTTCAAGCTTTGCTTGGTTAGGATTACCTTTATTGACCCAGAGTGCTTTCTGCAAAACATCTCTGTAGTTTCTAAGCAGTAAATATGCATCATGGAACGTGCCGGAGGGCTTCTCTCCCCAACGTTGTTCATACACATCACTAAACAGCATGCCCAAATTGTTTTTGTCGTCAATAACTTCTCCTGACGCTAAATCAAGTACTCCATGTGTAAACCAAGTTTCATTTGCATCTGAGTTGATCTTCTTATATCTGGCAGGAGATTCGCGTGTTACGTTAAGTTCTCCTCCCAAATAAGCCTTTCGACGTTCACCACCACCCATACTCGGCACATAAATGATTTTATCTCTGAAGCATTGTTCATATGCTTTCATAGTGTCTTCATCTTGTGGTCCGCACACCATCATTGTGATAGCCATGCTGTCTGGATTTTGTCCGCTACCTGCCGCAAATTTAACCTTTTCTTCTACGTTCTGATCGTTACGTTTACCAACAATGACAGTTAGATTAGACAATGCAATTAGATTGTAGTCATTATAATTGTACTTGACCGGTTCTAATAAATATGTTTCTGCATTCCCTCCATGACTGACCATAATAGTTTTATCGTCGAATCTGAATTCTTGGTGAAATTTATTAAACCCTGCAATATCATTGCGTCCTGGAAAATTAACTACGATAATTCTTTCACCCAATGTCTTTTCTAACTCAAGTGCGATAATTCTAGCCCAAGTGTCAGTGCCACCACCTGGTTTCTGTGGAACAACCAATTGATAGTCTGCAAAAGTATGTGTAGTCATACCCAAAAGCAATATTACTAATAACAAACGCCTGATCATCAGAAGTTCCTCTGTATTCTATATGCTATGCGATTACGTGTTTCACCGTCAGTTCTTTTTTGATGATCAAATTGAATACTTGAACCCCATAACCAACTATGTTTGTAAGTCAACTGAAAGCTTGGACCATGAGAGTAGTCTGTTGATTTATCACCCGAGAAGATACCTTCTCTATATGCATATGCAACTCCCCAACCAACTTTTGATGCACCATCGTTAAATCTTTGACCATACTGTAGTTGAACTTGCCCATATTCAGTCATTTCTGCTTTACTGCGTTCTTTTGTTCCGATTTGATATCCAAGATGAAGACCGTCAACTCCCATAATATTTCTATTTTGGAATTTAAGTTGATAACGATTTGTTAATCGATTATCTTTATCTCTCTCAACTCTACGGAAACCAAGCCCGACTCTAAAGTTTTCAATTTTAGTTTGATGCATGTAATCAATCATAAATGCATTTTGATCAAATCCATCTGTACCAGATGAATTATCTAATCGATATCCATAGCGAACACTGTCTGCACTTGCTAGCGGAGCCAATAACACAGTTGCTAAGGCAACCAACATTACTTTTTTAAACATATTTTATCCTCGTTTTGTTAAAAAATATACCGTATATTATGGCTACGATAATAAGAGCCATTAATGAACCACTGATTGGTCTTGTAAAGATATCAAGGGTATCATATAGTGCAATGTATGCCACGCTCGTAGATTCAATGCGGTGTGATAATGCAAACCCTATCACAAAAGCCGCTCTGCTTAATTTGTTCACTCTAAGAAACATGCCTAATGTACATGCTATGATAAAGAATGCGTAATCTTCCCAGTAACCTGTGTATTGCACACTTGACCAAACAAGTAATGCAATGATAGGCCAGAAGTAATATTTAAAATCTATATTCGTTATTTTGACTGCATATCTGTAGAAGAATAACCCAAGTATAAAACTTAACAGCAGTGCCCACATGTAACTGCTAAACAGATACTTAAAGAATGTCATATCTTCTAAGACTTCAGGTGTACCCATCTCAAATCCTACAATCATAAACAATGACATGATAATGATTTCAAAGTTTGCACCTGGGATACCAAACAATATAGTCGGTACATAACTTGTTGCTTTTTGTGCATTGTTTGCACCTTCAGTACCGATGACTCCTTTGACATTACCTGAACCGAATGGAATCTTTTCGTTTTTGTTTATCGCAACTGTTTGTGCATATGCTAACCAGTCTGCAATGTTGCCACCTATGCCAGGTATTATCCCAACAACTGCGCCAACGAATCCACCTCGTAGTCCGTCCCACTTGTGAATCCAACTATCTTTAAAGCCTTGCCACATACCTGACCACTCACTTCTAATCTGAGGTATCTTAGTCTTGTGTCTGTTCCTGTATGCTATTACAAGTTCTGGTACTGCTAATACACCTGCTAGTAAAGGAGCCATTTGAACTCCAGCACCAAGATAATCCCAACCTAATGTGAATCGTGCTTCACCTGTGATCGGGTGTTCTCCAATGAGTCCTATTGTAACACCTATGCATAGAGCAATGATTCCTCTGAACCAGTATTCACTGCTAACAAAACATACAGTCGCAAATGCTAGTAGTAAGAATGCTAACATCTCTGGCATACCGAACGCCATTATTGCTGATGCATAGTAGGGCAAGAAAGCAAATACTAGTCCTCCCCAGATCAATCCGTTTACTGTTGATGTAGCAAGAGCGGCACCTAATGCTCTACTTGCTTCTCCGTTCTGTGTCATTGGAAAGCCATCTACCATAGTAGCGGCACTTCCGCCTGCTCCTGGTATGTTCATCACCACACTAGCAAAGCTATCACCGATAGCCGCGGCACATACAAGTGCTGTTGAGAATACCACTATAGTGTAAGGGTCTGGACGAAAAATTTCGATAAAGCCGAACATACTAATCAGTCCAATACCCGCTCCAGCGACAGGAATTATACCAAACATAAATCCGAATGCTGTACCTGCTAGTAGCCAGGGGAAATATTCCATAAATTTTTGGCCCTCTGAGTAATTACTAAATAGTGTTATAATTTCAAAAGTATTTATACTTTTATCAATACAGAGAGAAAAAACTCCATGAACAGTAAAATTTTTAAATTAGTAATGAAAAATTTAGAAGAAACACTATATTTACCAAAATATGATGAAGTTCGTCGTAACCTGTGTGAGCAGACTGACATAGAAAAAATAAAAATAACTCCTGTCAAGTTAGCGAAGTTCCAAGAAGATATTCTCGAAACGATGGGACTGAAAACTCCCATCAGATGGGAAGGAACTATCGAAAGTATAGTAGATCAGTTAGATGTTAAATATTCTATGATGTTTTTTGGTGAGATTTGGAAGCCCATGACAGAGAAGTATAATTATACAGGCTGGGCATTAGTTGATGAAATAAACAAACTAAACCCTAAAGCAGTCCTAGATGTAGGTTGTGGTTACAATCAGTTTAAAGAACGCATTACAAACTTGATCGGCATCGACCCTTACAACAACATGTCAGACTATCAAGTAGACATCTTAGAGTATGCAAACGTTGACGAACACTTTGATGCAATCATAGCCTTAGGCTCTATCAACTTTAACTCACTTGAAGATATCAGAGTCAGACTAGCAAACTGTAATAAACTACTTGCTAAAGGTGGTAAGATGTTCTTTAGAGTCAATCCAGGCATTCAACATAAGCAAGGGCCTTGGGTAGAAGTGTTTGAGTGGAGTTTTGAAATCGCGCACGACTTTGCGAAAGAGTTTGGGTTATTGTTAGATACGTTCAAACAAGATGCGAACGATAGAAAATATTTTGTATACAGTAAGCCTGCTTAACCTGTTTTAACTAGGCGCAAACTTCCTATTCTGTGGTCTGGAATACTAAACATACGTTTCATTAATTGTCTTGCTTCGAAATGTGTCTGTGCTGACACAGTAAAATCCATGTTTCCCGTATAGCCTGGCTGTTTAATAAACACAGTCGCTACATAGAGATGATAAGGACTTGTTACTTCACCGACTCTCATCTTTATTTCTCGTCAGTACTTTTTTGTGCGCCAGGTACAAACAAGTCTAAGATTTTATCGAATTGCTTTTTACTCATGATAGCCACTTCCTGTAGCTTTTCCCTGTCCAGTGGTTTTATTGCCATGTATATCCCTATAAAATCGTTTATTCTGGAAATTGAAAGAACGTGTTCTGTTCCATCGGCAAATTTAATAGGATACTCACCATCAACATCTTTTGCTTTTTTGAGTTGCATTAACAGGTGAGGGACGGTATCACCATCTGGAGTTACTGGTGACTTGTCTTCATAATCATCGTCATCATCGTCATCGTCATACTCACTGCGTACAGGACGAGCTTCTCCAAGTCCTGATAAGCGTGAGATTTCATTCAATTCAGCATCTTCTACACTGATGTCATGTTCGACTACTCGTTGAAGGCGAGCGATATTCATAATATCTCTTGCTTCAGGTCTACTTAACTCATACGTGTTAATGAGTGCTTTTATTTTATCAACACTAGTAGAGTTACTAGGCATATTCCGTAAGAAGTCAAAGAATTTTTCATAGTTGAGCATACCATGTTCTGGATCTCTAACTATATCTAAATTTTCCTCTACTGCTTGACCAGCTAATCTTTTCATGTCATTCATTTCTTCGTCTGATTCCTCGTGTATCGTATCCTCAGGTTTTGATCCGTCCCAGTGCTTCTCGTCAACATCAGGTGCGATCCCTTTTGCTTTCGTCGTTTGATATTCATCATTCGAATCATAATCTTTCTTTGTAGGAGTAGCAGTAGTTTCACCATCGGCTCCCATAAATCCAGGAATGAATTTACCTTCGCTTAGTTTTGCCATTATTTCAGAGTGTTTCATATTAGTATTTATCTCTTAAGAGTTCCAATGTTATGAACGTATTCGTTACCGGCCTCATTGATTAAGCCGTTAAGTATTTCTTCGATCATCTCGTCAGTTAAGTGTCTTCTACGCATTTCACTGCTTTGAAATCGTCCCCATATATGAACTTCTACGGGAACATCTCCGTCTACTTCATGTACAGCATGCATGCGATGTCTTCCTTCATGTCCATCTACACGTGCTGGATCATGAAAGATAGGTGGATCACCTTCCCACCTATCAGGTATAGTAATTTTTAAAAATGGACTAGCAATAGGTACACCATCTGCAACTTTCTTTACCAACCCTTCAAAATCTCCTGCACGATAGTCACCTAAGGATGCCGCCAATCTATGAAATATGGATGGAGTCATCATTACACGAATACCAAAGTAATCTGGATTGTCGCCACTGTTGTTAGGGACAGCTCCTAAACCATTTTCATTGTCTAGCTCGTATTCTGTAAGGTCTGTGTCTTCGTATGTACCACCACGAGCATCACTTGCAATACCCATCACCATGCCAGGCGAGCCGTCACCTTTATAAGAGTTTTCTGTAAGGTCTTTGAATTCGTTAAATCGCATTATATGTTTTGGTCCAAGTCATTATCAATAGTTGCTCCGTAGGTGTGAGCATACAGTTCATCATAGTTCCCAAAAAGAACATCCTTACTAGGTGTAATAAACTCGTATTCAAACTTATTTAGTATTAATTTTTGGATAGGAGCATCCATGGCATCACCTTCTAAGAAGTGGTTTTCCATCTTGAAAAACTCGTGATATATTCTTCTGTCGTTGTATAACGATGCACACATTATATCACTGTTACAACTGATTGCACGTGTGTATAGTTTAGGCGTAGTGTACATTAATAAGGCATTTTCTATGTCCTCGCGGCTTCTCTTAAATAAATACCATTTCTCTTTAGTCTCTGTCTTAAACCAATCATTTAAAAACTTTCTAAGAAATGTATCTGTTGTTTTACTGTTCTCTTTTGATGGCAAAGAGTACGTTGATGCATAATGCCCTTTTTTAGATTCGATCTCTTGTCGAAGTTGGGCTATCATGCTAGTAGTATCGAGTATATCATAATATTTTAAAGATAGCAATAGTAAATGAGGTATTAAATCTCGCAAGAATACTTCGTCACCGTTCACTCCATACAAAACAATATCCGGTTTTACTGGACAGTCTGAAAGCTGTTTGAAAGTAGGTATAATAACTTGCCAGCGACAAGTAGAATCCACTAGATGTTTATAACATTCTTCTTTGTTATTTTTTGCATAGAAAGTGACATGATGTGTATTAGTAAAATTACTTTGTGCAATTTTTATATATTTTTTGTGAATGGCACCAGCGTCACATGGATAGAAGTCATAAAGATATTGCGGATCATCATAAAAATATTGTGATTGGACCGCAGAATCGATCCCTTCACTTAATGAGCAAAATCTATTAGGATAGTTTTTCTTAATTACGTCTGCATGTGATTCCATACATTGATGTATGTACTCAGCAAATTCCTCGAAGTTATCCCAGTATTCTTGTGCAAGAGCATCTTTGCTGTCTTGTATATAATCATATGGAGGGACAAACGAGTTGATATGATCATAGAAAGTTTCAGACTCTTTGGGCATTATCTCACGTTCATACTTGTCATATGTAAGAGTTTTTCTAACAACATCCTTTAAGGTGATTGTCATGTACGGAAGATAGTTAGTAATCTCTGTTCCGTATTTGGTTGCGACAAACAACTTATGATTTTGAAAATAATCTATTGATATCTGGTAAGCATCTTTGGTCAGTTTCACAGCAAAGAAATTTCCGTTTTCGTCATCAAAACTAAAGTTCTTACACGCTTCTAGTATATCTCCTTGAATCAGATAACCACAATACAATACTATAAAGTCTGAATTTTCATATATTTTAACTAGGTCGTCGCAGTAGAAGTGCCACTTACCAAACGATTTATACTCGGTCTTGGTGAACTTAGTATTATCGTCGCATATGAAAAACTTCATCTTATTCGTTTGATTCCAGATTTTTTAGTGTGTAGAGTAGCATATACATATTCCTTGCCTAGACTTATACGCACTTTGTCAATTAACTCATCTAACATTTTTTTGTTGTTATTATATTGTGTTTCCGCAGGTAAGGTATGGTCCAAAGACATAATCTCTATGTTTTCACTGTTCTTATCGAGACTTGTAAATGCAATATACCCAAACTCTTTGGGTCTAAACTTATCTTCTAAATCGTGTTCTATGAAATGACAAAAGAAATCGGTACACGTTCTGGGTTTGGTGTCTTGAATAGAACAACCTGTACTGCAAAGTTTATTGCAAGTGCTCCAAGGACCAAAATCTATACCAGATGCTTCTGCTTCGTTGTATCGGTCTATTTTTTTCCAGTCACCTGTAAATCCTGTTGATTCGCAACATGCGGTACAATCGCCACATCGTGGTTCTGTTGGTATGATCTCAAACTTCTTTACCCCCAACTTAAGTCTCCTTCATTTTTTTGTGCAAAGGTAAGAATTTCAAATAAACGATCAATATAAAGATTTACTTGGTCATTAGATCGGCCCGCGTCATGCATTGTTGCACTTTTACCTATTCTATCCATGCCGTCATCATCTTTGTATCGGCCCATCTCCCCACCAGTCTTGGATGGTGCCTGCGTGTGTTGGCTTGTATCTGAATTTTTTAATCGCATCAATGTACGTAGAATGTTGGGTATATCTTCGTGTTTTATTGTACCGCCATAATCAGGAACGAGACCAAGCATTCTTTGTATTGCCATTGCGTTACCATTGCTCACATTCATTTCAGGCGAGTCAGACATGAACTCGTCGATGGTCCCATATTTTTCATGTGGGACTGCTTTAGTAGCTGAAAAAGTTACTGACTCTGCCATAAATTCTAAGAATCTCATTCCTCATCTCCAGTGGGCTTTTCACCCGTTAAGTATGGCTTTGAGAACCATAATTGAAACCATTCTGGGGTGCCTGGTTGTATTTTTTTATCCCTCATTGTCTGTGCAATTTTACTAGAAGTCTTGGATATGTTCGAACCCATTGAGCTATCACCTTCGTCAACATATGGATCATAGACACCAGCCAATCGCTTAATATCATCTAATTCCCTGACATGCAAGAACTCACTTGTTCTTGGGAATTTCTTCCCTTCTTCGATAACTGCATCGTCTTCTTCTTTCATCAGTTTAGAGAAACGTGGCTTGAATACTTGTTGCTCACCTTTAGTAGTTTTGAGTAAAGGATGATTGTTCTCATCTTTGGCAAAGCCAGTTACTTCTGCTTTGCGGTTTTTAAACTTGCCCACTTTAACTTCATCACCTACTTTAATTTTAGGCAATGTTAGTGTGTCATCGTCATCTTCTTCTGCTATTTTCTTACTGCCAGTCTGAGCAATCTTTGCTTTCCCTGTTTTCAATGGTCGCAGTGTCATTTCTTTGAGCTTACCTGTATTAATTAGAGTGTCCCATTTTGTTTGTGGTATATAAAAGTGTCCGTTATTTGATTTCTTAAAGCCCAAACTTATAAGTTGACTATCTGAGTAAGAGCCACGTAATTCTCCTGGTTTTAAGAAATGCAATTTGTTATAATTATTGTTGTTCTCGGTTTGAATTGTCCATGTCAAGTTATCGAATGATTCTACCAAGAATCGATTAAGATGATGCTGGTGAGCGTATGCTTCGCGCATCCATTTATTAGACTTTTTGTATTCGTCGAATGCAGACCTTATTTCTGGCATCAAACCCAATGTCCTAACATCCTCACCATCAGGGCCGCGCCTGGGTATACCAAAGAACAATGCTTCTTTGTCTTTAGTCGAGAGTGGCATTTTTTGACCTTGATCATCTATAATTATAGCAGTTTTATTGTTTACGAAGTACATATAGAAAAAGTTGCTTTGCGATTTATTAAAAAGTTTATATCGCAAGTCCCGATAATTCTTACCTAGTTGCATAAGGGACTGGCTGGCACCCATTGCGGCATCATGCTCTATGGGATTCAGGTTAATCTTGTATAGAGTACCGGGCGCTAACCGAGTATGTGTTGCTTGAGCGCGATAGTATCCCCTACCACTAATTAATGTAAATCCATTGGGCATATTGAATTTTTCTATGTTCTTGATCCATCGTTTGCCGTCATTCTGTAGGTTAGGTTTCGGAGTATCGGCCTGAGGCTTCCATACGGAAGCAGGAGCCAAGCCATTTTCTTTTGCTTTTTTCGGGGACATCTGCTCTTTTAGACCAGGAAGGCGGTTATACAAGAATGGTTCCACAAGAGAATTAGTTTGTACGAGGATATTTGGTGAGTTGCCTCGCCCTTCAAAATACGTACCAGACTCTGGTTTAAATGCCATCATATGCTGGTCTGTCAGTTCTCTTCCTATACTAGCTCTCATGCCATCATTCCATCCCTCGGAGAATACTTTACCAAATCCAGCGGCCATAAACTTCTGGTTTAATGTATGGCTGTATCTGGAGCGGGCTATCGTATCGCTAGTTGACCAATCAATATCTTCTATTTCTTTTTCATCTGCACCCAACTTTATAGCCATAGCTTTCAAAGCCTTAGGGTCTAAATCACTCAATGCTTGTAAAGATTGCCTTACATGATAAAGATAGAATATTATAGGATTTGCAATTCCGAGTTTAGTAATAGTTAGTATTGGCAGATCAAACACCGTAATACTAGCAGGGAGTGAACCTAAGTTGGTAGTGTCTGGTAAAAAGTTAATGAAATCTCCGATACCTTTAGTTTCTGCATTTCTTGCTTCTGCTAAATCTTCAAAATATTTCTTTAAAGGTGCATCTCCTCTAATGCGTAATATCTCTGGTGACGCATGATCAACTGTTCTAAAACCGTTATGAGAACGTCTATACTCATCGACAAAGTTGGTACTAGTACGTGTAAACTCATCGACAGCGTTCATGTGCTTCTGCTTAGCCTCTTCATATGGAATTTTTTCTACCAAAGACGCAAGTTCTTTAATGTCCGGCAAGGTATTTAACTCGACAAACTGATCCATATTGTCCTGAGTACTTTCAAAATTTATGGTGATTGAATTGCGGTTCCAGGTCTCGGATGGTATCATGTTCCCGTCATCGCCGTTACTGCCCCGGTATGCGCGTTGAGTCTCGGCATCTTGTTCGCTATCAATCTGGCCTACAGCTGGTCTTACTGGGTTGCCTATAGGAGTAACTACATATTGTTTACTTTTATCAGCGTTCGTAAACTCATACACTCTATGAATACCTATCTCAGTAACATTTTCGGGATTCTGTAATGTTAATGATCCTTCCTCTTTTGCTAGGTCGATTAAGAATGGTAATAGTTCTGGGAATCGCGCAAGTATTGCATTAAACTCTTCAGTATTAGTCGGAATTTTAACTGATCTACTTCTGCCGCGATTGCTTCCATAAGTTCCACTCAACTTGGCTAGCATTTCTCTTGACTCACCTGAAAATAGTTGTATTGTTGGTATTCTGATACCATTGCCGTATTGTTTTGGTAGTTCATCATCTTCCTGTTGAACTTGAATGGTATAGTATTCATCATTAAATGTTTCTTCCTTAGGGATAACATAATATGAACCCTTCACGCCAGGAACATCTTCCATTGTAAACGCAGGAAAGTCCCGGACTCCTTCTTTTGCGGCTTCTATGTCATCTGCTTTAACTGCTAGAGCAGGGTGCGGCACAGTTGCATGTACATTCTCATCCTTCACCATGCGCCTAAGTCCTGGATAAGCCTTGAAGAAGTCTATTACGTGCTTTGCTGGTAAATCTATCGAATCTTCTACAAATGTACCGGGATTATCAAGCTCATCAGCAAAAGGATTTCCGTTTCCGTCTTCATGTCTATAGACTGCTTTTGCCATTCTTCTGATTACAATTGAGGCAATCTTACCTGCCTTGCCCCTGCGGTCTTTAGTTTGCATGTCTATATAAAACGTATCACCTACACTACCAAAAGGGTTTTCGGTTTTTGGAGTGACAACAAATCTAGGGAGCGAAAAAGGACCACCATATGGACCGAATTGATCTATCTGTACAGTGGCATCCTCATATACTTCAGTAGGATCAATAAGCAGGTTATCAGGTAGTATCGACTTCGTATGGTAGTTGCCATGGTATGGGTTGCCTCCCCCGCGGCCAGTCCTGTCCCGATTAGGTGCGGCATCTTCACCAGTAGCCTCTAATTGTTTTTTAAAATCTTTCTTTAGTAGTGTTTTGATTTCGGGTACTAATTTTAAAATTGATTGGATTCTGTGGTGGTCGTCAACCAGCAATCCCGTACCTTCTGTGTTGATTCTTTGTACTTGTGTTAGGCCCGGGTTTTCAATTGGCCACGTAATACTGTATTGAAGTCCAGGCACATCTTTAGAGTCTAACACAAAGTTTCTCCATGTTGTTGGATACCAAGGGTTATCGCTGTCACCACCTCTATAATCAGCATTGCGCTGAAGTCCATAATCTTCAATTTGAACGTTTTCTGTTTCAGTAACTACTGGGTCTACCAGACTCGTACCTGCATACATTTTTTTTAATTCTGGATGAGCTTTCAAGAACGAAATACTAGCTAGAGTATCCATTGCCTTACCACTGTTGTCTTTCAGATTATCCAGATTACTTACATTGAACATCAATCTTTCGTCTTCAGATTTTTCATAAGTTGCCGTATCCTTCAGGCGATACATCTTTATACTATTAATATTTGGCTTAGTATCTTCAACCAGATCATGTTCTACCGTATAAATATAATCTGTATTAATTTTGGATATGATATAATCTACTAGCGGCTTGCCTTCATAAGTTACATGTGAATTAATAGCTGTCTTCGGGTTATCGTATATTTTATAAGGCATGGCCCATGCTAAATCTACGTATGCTTTTTGTACAAGCGCGGCTTTTTCTTCGGCGGCTCCCTTACCAGAGCCTATCTCACTGGGTTTTAATTTGCTAATGCTGTCTAGTGATTTATCCAGCAATTCCTTTACCTTAGGCTCTAAAAATTCAACCATGCCTGGAATTCTTCTTGTAAATTCATATGGATTAGCGGGTTCATGTGTGTGATCACTTTGCCTAGTTCCTATGATCGTAAACGGATCAATAGGAAGCCTAAATCTTCTACCCTCTTCTCGCTCCTCCTGGATATTTACGCTGATACCGTATTGATTCTCGCTAATTCGTCTAGTAGCGGTGGGGTCCTTAGAGTCGTCTGCCTCTAAGTCAGCATCTTCTAGGGGATTTGTATCTGTAACAACATACCCACCTTTAATTTGCTCGACTTCAAAATCCCCGACGTTATCAATTGGGTCAAATTCTTCTATCGAATCTCCGCCGAATCTAGTTACTAATTCGGGGTATTTTTTAAGAAAATTCCGTTGTTGTATCAGATTTAAAGTGTTTCCACGGCCGTTAATATCGAGGGCCATAATTGTTGGATAACCCTTAGTACCTTGCACGACTGTATATACTTCGGAAGGGTCTGCTGTTGATTTTATAATATAAAATGGTTGACTATCTTTTCGATATTCGTCTAATGTAAAACCATCACCCGTTGATGTCTCTATCGGCTCTTGTAGCCAGATAGCACCAGCCTCAGCGGCTTGATCTTTAAGTGCTTTTTTAAGACCAGGATATCTATCAACGAGATTTATTTGTTCTAGTTGATTGAGGTAATCATCTTTCTCATCAGCAACAACTATACCGTGGCCGTTTTTATGAAACTGATATTTCTCTCCTGGATGATCGGGTCGTCTAGGAATAAAAATAGACAGAGGGCCCTGTTTATTATAATGAGTGAAGTAATTTTGTCCTCTAGTGGCCGCTGTACACCATCGTGTACCTCTACCATATTTCATGGCAGCCGCCTTAGTTTTCGGATGAATAACTAAAATATTATCTTCGTCATATAACTTTGTATAATCTCTCTTGGGGCTTAATTCATCATCTTCAACATCTAACAAGTCATTTGAAAAAGTATCTAGCTCATTCATGAATAGGCTGAAGCTTTTGAACTGACCGATGTCAGCGTTGGATAAATGTCGCTTAATTTTTAACTTATGAAATTTTTCTAAGTAATCTGCGATAGTAGATTGGATATCTTCTATCGACATCGCATCTTTAATATAAATTCTCGCAAGCCATTGTACGTATTCTTTCTTCTTTGTAGGGTCTGTCTTTTCTAATGTATTCAAGACTTTGATAGCAAGGAAATCGTAGGCTTTTGCAACTAGTGCTTCTATTGCTTCAGGCGTCATCTTATCGTTCTCATTCCATTCTTTCGATAATGGATGTTTTGGATCTTTTGAGGCCTCGATTTCTTGTATTCGGAGTGCTGTGGTTGCATCCAGGATGTCTGGATTATTATCGACATCGGTCATCAATCTGTCGGCTAAAGCAACACCCATTTTTTCAGCGGTCTTGTCTTGTCTGTATTCTAGTAATAGATTTTCGTAATGTGATGAGAGCATGCGTTACTCCCTAGATGTCTTTAGTGTGCTTCGTAACATCCACTGGTGTTTATTCTGAGCATCTATTCGTTCAGCAATAAAATTAGAAATGCCATAATGTTCTGATGCTTCACATGAATCATAGCATACTTTTAAATGTGCAAGTATTATTTCATTGTCTCTGTATAATTCTTGAAACATCAACTCTGCTCTAGGTATTTTTAATTGATCTGGTATTAATGATAATTCCGCAAACCGTGTGATTGAACCTGGGGTATAGGATTCTAATGTACGAATGTATTCAGCCGTTCTATCGATTGCATTGTCATATACTTCCCCTTGCAAATCATCAAAAAATTTGTGGTATTGTGGAAAGTTGCTACCTTCTATATTCCAGTGAAAGTTTTGCACTTTGATAACAAATGCATATGATGTTGCTAATAGTATTTTAAGGTTCTCTGCGAGCATTATAATCGTTCCTGTTACATGTATTTATCTGTCAGTCTTTCTCTCGGGCACAAATAGTTTTCTACTAATTTCAATGCTTTTTTAAAAGCCGCACTTTCAACATATGCTAGTTCTCTTTGTTGTGCTGTCGTGGATGTATAACGCTTCTTGGTCTTCTTTGGGCGATCCTTGATTGTTTTTGCTTCATCCTCTTCTTCGGTTGTCATAGAAAGATTGTGCATTGGTCGTTTGTTTTTGTCGATTGGGTGATAAGTCTTAAACTTGTCGTTTTCTTCTTCGTATGTCGATGGATAAGGAAGACCTAATGACGAGCCACCAGCACCGCCAGATCCTGCGGTTCCTCCACCAGAGGATCCACCCATACCTTCGGTTTGTGGGATTTTATGGCTCTTAGATTGAGTTATTTCACGTAATTGCATATTATAACGTTTCTATATCTGATTAAGATTCTTTAGTGATCTGTTTGATTGCTCCGTGTTTATCACGGATATCACCTTTGCCTATGTCTAAACGTATTTTATGGTTAGCGATTCTTTGCTTCAATTCTTTTGCATATGCTTCTTGGCCAGGAGAATCAATTGCTTTTTGATGCAACGCTGTTAACTGTTGTAACTGTGAACTGCTATCGTATGCTTGCTGTGCTAAATGGTTGTTAACTCCCCATAGACTAGCAATTAATAAAGCTCCTGCCGCTATGCTTCTCATTTTCCCATTACCTTCGCGCAAATTTCTTTCGTATTCTTCCGACACCATGCTAAGTGTGCTACCAATACGTGACTCTTTTTTAACACAATTGTTAACTTTGGTATCACCTTTCATCTTGGTGCCTTGTTTCTTGTAACCGTTCCAACATGATGGATCAAGTCTTTGAGATTTCTTCCCATCTTCGGATGTGTATTGGGCCGCGCCTGGAAGAGTTTTTATTTTAGGTAACTCACTAGATCCTGCTACTTTACGATCTGCCACTCGTTTAGCACCCGAAATATCTGGTCTGCTTGGCTCCCTGCGATCCGGTTTTGATTTAAAAATGTCATTGAAAGCATCGTTGTCAAACACTTCATCAATTATTTCATCATCAGCAAATTCCGCATCTGATATTGCATCATCTATCTTACCTTGTAAACTACGAATAGCATCTTCAAATGGTTCTTCTAGTCCGTAAATAGCAGATTCTAAATTGCTTTGCGCTTCTCTAACTTGATCTTCATAGTATCTAAGTTCATCGGGATCAATACCGAGCTGTTCTGCAAAGGTCTCTATTTGTACCATAATGTCTACGACATCATTACCAAGATACTTACCGCCTTTTGTTGCTTTTCTAACATCGCCTATAGAATGTTGTAATGCTTCTAATCGTCTTTCGTCCTCAGATGCATTGTATTCTGCGAGGTATCCTTGATCTGCTCCTTCTAGTATAGAACTCATGTTACTTGTTTCCTTTTGTTGTAGATTCCATATATGGCTCTGTGTCTATTTTCATACCTGCCGCCAAACGATCATTTGGTTCGCCTTGACCATATTCTGATGCTTCATGCATTTGCGCTTCGTATTGTAATGATTCTTTAACTGAGTTGAGATAGTCATTTGCTAGTGTGATATAAGATTGCATCCATCCTTTGATACCTTCATCTTCACTTCGATCTTTGAGATAAGACATTATTTCTTGCGCATTTTGCGCTGTTGCAAATAGATCACTCTTAGCCATTTTAACTTCATGGTCTACTCTGCTCTCACCTTGCGGTACAAAGCCTGTCTTGCGGTCCTTGCGTTTAGCGCCTGGTATTACGAGAACTTCTTGTTCTGCTATATCATCTTCTGTTACTTTAGTGGATTCACTTACTTTGGCTTGTTTACGTGCTACTGTACTATTAGCATATTTGCCTGATGCTTTCTTACCAGTAAACATGTTACCTGCTTTCTTACCACCATATATGCTAGGATTACGTGACTGCATTCCATTCATTGGCTGATTTACAGTTGCGACATTGCCTGCACTAGTGCCACCAGATGATGCATTTTCTGTTATCTCATTAAACTTCATTGAATATCTCTCGTTGTAGTATAGTATTTATCAAGTAAATAAAGAAAGCAAGATAAAAATCACCAGACAAAAAAATACCCCAGTTAAGGGGTATTTTATTTAGCGTAGTTATTATGAACTAGGCTTTTCAAATGTTGCTTCATTAACTGGTGGCATCGTGCCACCAGAACCAACGTCTAATGTGACGTTACCGTCAGTATCTGGTGTCATAACGTCTTGTGCCACCTTCTGTTGTTCTTGTTGCATATACATAGGGCCGATATTGTCCATCAAATATTGTTGATTTTCTAAACAGAATACATATGAACCTGAATGTCTCAGTAATACTCGTTTATCAACATGCACTTTTCCGCCCATATCGCGCCAGTTTTCACAGAATGTCCAGTCTTCTGAATAATAGCGATTCTGACGTACAGCAGTATCGAAGTAAGTTTTTAGATATTGATCGTACACAGGGTCAAGTCCGATGTCGTTCTTATATTGCTTCACAGCAGGATGAGATTTTAATTTTTCAAACACTTCTTTCTTCATTAGCAAGAAACCTGTGCCTGTTTTAGATACTTCTTGGAATCCGTCTGGACCTTCTTCTGCTCCATCAAAACCATTCACTACCCATTTGATTGGCATAGTTTTCATTGGATAAAGACCGCCAATAACATCAACATTGCGATTAAGTAATACTAACAAATGCCATGGTTCCCAACCGATATCTGCATCAACAAACATCAAATGAGTTGCTTCAGGCATATGCAAAAACTTAGCAGTTAGTGTATTTCTTGCTCTACTGATCAATGACTCATTCACCATTGTCTCAAGCGTCCAGTCGATGTTTAATTGACGAGCGGTGTTTGCCCATTTAATAAATGACATGAATGTTGATTCAGTTAACATACCACCATAACAAGGCATTGCAATATGTACTTTAGTTGTGCGTAAGAAATCTACGTTAACTTGTACTTGTCCTTCTTGCGGAGCAGGTGGCGCATCGTTGATTTCTTCGACTGCTTCCTGTAGAGTTTCTAACGGAATGGTTGCTTCTTCTTTCTTCGACACCGGTGCTTTTTTCGTACCAGTTATTTTTTTCTTTGCGGCCATGATTACTCCTATGTTGTATAATATTAGTGGCTTCGTTTTATATAACTACTACTATTATTTACTACGCGGAGAAGGTATCGAATTATTTTTCTTCTATGTAATCATCGGTTTCGGATAAATCAATTTTATTCCAAAACTCGCCAGGTTGTTGCGTTGGTTGCTGTTTGCGTAATACTCTTGGGGCCGATGTATCTCGCCACCCGCCAAAGTATTCTTTGAGTTGAACTGTCTTAAGTTGTAACCTTTCTACCAAGTCTTCAGTGAATGGGAAGTCCTCGTCATCTGGATTATATGTTGCTATGTAGTCGATGAGGTTTCTCGTAGTATCGAATGCATCTTTCATTTCTATAGGCAACAGTCCTGCTTGTTCCAGTTCTTCAAATTCAGTTAATGCATTAAGTAGTTCCGCTTGGAGTCGTGCTAACAGTTCTTCTTGTTCATATCTTCTTTCATTATAACGATTTTGCTTACTTTCCTGTTCTTTTGCTTTTCTGTCTCTAGCCGCGCCCATATCTACTACTTTGTCATCTTTTTCTTTGCGGAAGCCTTTAAGTCTAATTACGTTGTCTCTATCTTCTTCGAAGAGTTTAAATAGTTTGTGATGTAAATCAATTGACTTAGCTTTTTGATCATCGGTCGTTTCTTTAATCATGCTACGAATCTTGGCTATACTTTCGTTGAAGCCACCTCTTCGTCCATTTCTATCAGTGTCTCTTAAAGGCATTTCAATTTCGCCGCCTACTCCTACCATCTGTGCGTCATGGTTCCAGTACTGCTTCGAATTGGTGTCTGGGTCTACGAATTCTTCATTAATCATGTCAGCATCTACTTCATAATATGTATTGTAGGAATCATCCTGCTCCATGCGTTTAACAAAAAATGGCATATGATTATTTTCTAACCATTCATTAACTGTATACAGATCATAATTGTATGGATCCTCACCGATATCTGTGATAGCGGTACTGTTGATGTCATTTTGGCTAAGCAAATCATCTTCTAAAAAAAGAAATTCTTTAGCAAGTTCTACGTTGTCTGTCCGACGCCAGATTAACTCGGCTATTTCATGGTGGCTCATCATGGCATTTTTGTCGATGCTTTCGTCTAGTGGCTCTTTGTATGCATGTTGTATTAAACGATCCATTGCATCATCAACTGATACTTTATACTTTGTGCCTTTCTTGTCTACTACAATGATGTTATTAGACTGTGAATCTACCCTAACCTTATAACCTTTTGCTTGTAGTTGTGCTTTGGTGTACTTATTCCTGTCGTTAAACCAATCAACAATTAAGTTTTCTATGTTGGTAGGTAAGTCAGGGCGTTTGAATGGAAACACGTCACCTTCTGCTAATTGTTGCAATACAGAATCAAATAGTCCTATCACATTCTTAATTAGTTTGGCGTTGTTTGCGATGTTGGGATAAAGAGAAAGTGCAAGTTTTGCTTTTCCTGCTGAATCTAACTTGGGCCATGTATTTCTAATCTCGGACCCACTTGTAATACCATCTGCAAATTCGACAGTTGGGAAATATGCAAAATACGCATTTTGATCAAAGGGTTTAAGATTGTGTGGCTCGTATAGTTGATAATATGAAGGTGAACCATCTCTCTTTGTGGTGCCTGGAACTGGAGATTCGTCTTTGTCTTTATCACTGCGCACAAAGATCAATACATCTTCTTCAGCATTGTATTTTGATGTGACTTCGTCCGGTCTAAAAGGCTGTTTTACTTGAACAAACTCGCCTGATGGTACACCGGCTATCTTTGCTAGTTTTTGCTTGACTTTAAACGGGAAAGGTCTTGCTTTTTGATCGTCGCTTGCCACCACATAGACATCAGCATCAGGAAATGCTTCCTTTACAGAATTGTATAAAGCTGTGTGTCCCCTGTGGAATGGATGAAATCCTCCAGGCATAATGACAATTTTTTTCATAGTTAGTAACTTATCTTAACAAACTGAACAACACCATTATCAAAGTCATCTAACCTTGCTCTCATATAAGTAAAGTTGCCTGTCAGATTTGTAAAAGAGTTTATGTTTGAATTGACGTTTTGCTGATTGTTTGCAATTACCTCGTGCAACTTAAACCAATCTGCATCACCTGGTGTAGTGGCTAACGTCCCTTCAATAATTAGATTTGCTGTTACTGAGTCGAACTTATATGATATTGTTTGTAAGTTTTGGTTACCTAGGTAATAAGCCGCGGCTGGTGTGGTATTACCCACAACATCTGATTGAGGTGAAACGAACGTTGTCTGTGGTAATAAGGCTAATATAGTTGATTGTGACATGATTAACTCCTCACGACCTCAACTATAGCACCCTTACCGACTAACTCTTGTGCAACTGCTTCTAACTGAGATGCAATATCGTCAGTGATGATCTGATTGCCCTCTACTTGTGCATCGTTGTCTTTAGTCAATATGCTAATTTTAATAGCAACCATATCTTCTACTATCTTGGCCATAAATATCTCCGTGTTATAAGAGTATTTATGCTTTTAAAGATCGATGCTCAGTTTATGGTAAAGGCGGGCCGGTATTTTCTACTTCGATGATACCATCCTCTCCAACTTTTGCAAATTGTTTAGCAGTAACATTGAATACTATTTCATTGTTGTCTAATACACACATAATGTTTGAATTTTTGATTTGTTCAAACAGAATTTTCTTACTCAGTGGTACTCTGATAAGTTTATCGATCTCACGAGCTAACGGCCTCGCTCCTAACTTACTATCATACCCTTCTGTAGCAAGATGATCTATTGCAACTTCATCGAAGTTTAAGGTGATGTTATGCTTCTCTATTAGAGCTTTCTGGAGATCAGCGACGAATTTGATTACAATCTTTTTAACTGACAGTGAATCCAGTTTGCTAAACTTACAAACCATATCAAGTCTGTTTCTGAATTCAGGCTTGAAGAAGTTCTTCATTGCCTTATCATCTTCACCAGTTTTATCTGGATCACCGAAACCGATGTTGTTTCTTTCACCATCCGCACTACCTAAGTTAGAAGTGAGAATGATTAAACAGTTTTTACACGAAACCTGCTTGCCGTTAGAACCTGTAATAGTTCCCTCGTCTAGCATTTGCAAGAAAATGTTAAAGATATCAGGGTCTGCTTTTTCAACCTCATCGAACAATAGCACGGCGTGAGGGTGTTTACTCAAGTCTGATATCAAACGTCCGCCTTGTACTTGGGAATCGCTGAAACCTACATAACCTGGGGGTGGTCCTATCAAACTGCTTACACTGTGCTTCTCTGAATACTCGGACATATCGTATTTGAGCAGTGGCATATCTAAGTTACTAGACAGCAATTTAGCCAATTCTGTTTTACCCGTGCCTGTTGGGCCTAAAAACAAGAAACTTGCTATGGGTTTGGTCTCGTTACCGATTCCTGCAAACGACACATAAACTCGTTCGATCACTTCATCCACAACAGTATCTTGTCCATACAACTTAGACTTGACATTCACATCTAGGTTAGTAATACGATTTAAATTGTCGCCTTTTAGTTTATCAGCAGGAACGCCAGTAAACTTCGCTACTTGATCTAAGATAAGACTTGTTGTTATGTCTACACCCTTGTTTTCTAATACACGCTGTTTTGCACATGCGGCATCAAGTAAGTCAATGGACTTATCAGGGTTCTTCCTGTCGTGTATATAGCGAGAAGACATCTCTACACTGCTTTTGATTGCTTCTTCTGTGATATTTACATCATGGAAGTCATTGAGTCTTTCTGAGAGGCCTCGCAGAATACTAACTGTTGTATCGTCAGAAGGCTCGTCAATTGTAATACGATAGAATCTACGCATCAATGCTCTATCTTTCTCAAACGATTCGTAGTACTCTTCCCACGTTGTTGATGCGATAACTTTAAGTGTACCTTTAGTAATTGCAGGTTTAATCATATTAGCAAAGTCAACTGAACCATTTGATGTTGCACCTGCGCCACCCATTGTATGTGCTTCATCAATGAATAGAATGCATTTCTTTTTGACTTCTAGTGCTTCAAGAACTTCTTTAACCTTTTCTTCGAACTCGCCGCGATACTTTGATCCAGCAAGTAGACTACCAATCTCCAGTGAGTAAACTTCTGATTCTAATAAGAAATCTGGAACTTCTCTATTGACAATGGCAGATGCAATACCTTCTGCGATAGCAGTTTTACCTACGCCAGGATCGCCTACCATGAGAGCATTTGCTTTGAATCGCTTCGCCAGAACATTGATAATATCATCTATCTCTTGTGTTCTACCGATAACAGGTTCTAGTTTGTCTTCTCTGGCCAACTGAGTTAAGTTAGTGGTGTATTCTGCTAATACTTCATCTGCTTGTTCTTCTGAAATGTTTAAGTTAGTCTCACCTTTGTAGTATTTCTGCCAAAAGTCAATAAAATGCGATTTGACTACGCCATACTTTAATAAGAAGTAATGCGCATGAGTATTGCCTTCAGTAGCAATAGAAAGATACAGATCAATAGTCGTAACTTGTTTACGCCCCATAAATAATACTTGGGTTACACCTCGATTCATTACTCGTTCTAATGAATTGGTTTTTCTTGGCACCATATCAGGATCTTTGGATTCAATCGCATGCAAACCACCAAGATAGGATTCGATTTCACTAACCAACAGATCAGTGTCTACGTTAAATTCATTCAGACATTTCCTAAAAGGAGGATGCGTAATCAACGAATGCAACAAATGTTCAATAGTAACATATTCATGTCGGTACTGTTTAGCAGTATGGACTGCTCTCGATATAATATTTTCAATTTCCGGTGATGTATTCAAATAATTGTTCCTCTATTTTTATTTAGTGCTTATAAGATCATTAAGATGTTTATACTTTTTGATTACATCGACAATTTCAAGTTCTATTGTATCAGGTATAACAGGATTTAACAAGATCAATTGGTCACCGAATTGACCAGAATCTGACATTGGACTTGCCAGAGTACGTATTGGCATACCATGACCAGCAATTTTAATTTGTGTATTTGGCCGTGTATACGGCTTGATCGTGATTTCCAAGGTTTTTCCTGATATTGTATCGAACTTGAACTTGGTGCCTACAATTAAATCTAACACCGAAACATCATGTTTGGATAAAAGATTATTACCAAATCGTTGATACCTAGGATCCTCCCCAACATGAAAATCTATAACAAGGGCGGTGCCTTCTTGAATTAAATTAGGATATTTAATTTGTTGTCCAGTTTCTACTCCTCGAGGAATATTAACGGTAACTACTTTTTTACCAGAATGTGGCGTCTCCACCTGCATTGATTGCGTATCACCAGTATACGATTGAGTCAATGAAACTAATATGGTTGTTCGATACATAGGTTGCTCGCGTTTTCGATTGAATATATCTTCAAAGTTACTATTAGTGAAGCTATTCTTAAAGAAGGCATCATCAAACATGGGCCTGTCACGACCTCGAGGTGCATCATAATCTTGTTTGTTCTGTGGATCTCCTAAGACTTCGTATGCTTGATTTACCAATTTAAACTGTGCTTCATTACCGCCCTCTTTATCAGGATGGTGTTTGCTAGCCAGCCGTTTATAGGCTTTTTTGATCGCTTTTGCGTCTGCATCTTTAGTGATGCCTAATGTAGCGTAATAATCCATGCAGGTAGTATATCAGTAACGGACAGTGAAGTCAAGGATTAGGTTAACTTTTTTGAAATTAGATGCCGGCTGCGGCTTGAAGGTCTTTAATGTAAGTGTCTTTGTTTGCTAAGGCTGATGATTTATGATCTAATCCAGCCGCTAATCGCATTTCGTTGAGATCGTCTTCTACTTCGTCAGTCACTTTTTCTTTGTACTCACCTGGATTTAAAATAACCAGGTCTTTTAATAGAGGCAGTTCTAATGGATAATCTTCACCATTAATATTAACAGTCCAATCCTTAAGAGCATAACCAGTCAATGTTTGTAACTCTTCGATCAATCGAATAATATTGCCGGCTGACCATGATCTTCTTTCCATTTCAACAAATACTAGATATTTGCCAGGTTCAAGTTCACCGTCACTTACACTCGCGTCTAGGACAAATGAATATCCTCGTTCGAACCAAGAAACTAAATCCTCACCTACCGATTCTGATTTAACAGTAAAGGTTAATGTAATAATGTCTTTGTCTTCGCCCATCTTAGCGGCATATTCATCAATAGAAAGATAAGAGGTCATCTGTCCCTCCATATCTAAATAATTCAAACTTTCAGTTATAGTACTCATTATATTTGGAATGCTCCGTCTACATTTTCATCTTGGCCAACTACATCATCTATTGCGGCTGATGAATCTTCTGCATCTTCAGGTTTTGCTTGGTCAAGGTCTGCGTCATATGCGTCCTCGATTTCTGATAAATCAATTGTTTCATCAGCGAGATCGACTGAACCTTCTTTAATATCATCCATAAGATCAAACGGTATTTCTATTTGCACAAACCAAACTTTGTTTTCTTGCATTTTAGGATAACGACTTCCTGATTGAAAGTCTTCGTATGATTCAACTGCGACAGGAACCTCAATTTTTGATTTCATTACCTTAACACTGCACCCGATTGCAGATAATCTCAATGTGGCTCTTGGATCTGGCATTAGTGTGTAAGGCCACATGAAAGTACATGTACATGCGTACCTTCCAATGTCTGGGCCCTGCACTAATTCACCATTGATCCAATTTCTGAAGGCATACACATCTGCTTCATCCAAGACCCTTTCGAAATCCAAAAGAGTATTCATCGACCCGTCTGACATGTAGATATTTTTAATAGTGTCTACAATGCTT
>Ga0222664_1000022_pt1 | contig 138717 bp, 135 predicted proteins | sample AntAcemetagen604_FD_181147 | JGI IMG/M metagenome (GOLD analysis project Ga0222664, IMG submission 181147) | Saline water microbial communities from Ace Lake, Antarctica - #604 | ecosystem: Environmental > Aquatic > Non-marine Saline and Alkaline > Saline | place: Antarctica: Ace Lake... | reverse complement strand
GTTTTTGAGCGCATCGACGACGAGTTTCGTTCTCATATGATCGGCAACGGACCACCCAACGACTTTCCTCGAGTAACAATCAATCACCGTGGCCAAATACACGAAGCCTTGCCATGTGTGAATGTAGTGGCATGACCCCCTGTTTTAGGTCCAGTTTGATCTGACCCACTGGTGTTAGCTGACGTTGCGGAAGCCAGCAAACAGCCGTGGTTTGGGGTGGATGGTGTTGGAGTGTGCGAGACGGTGATGTGCACTTAATGTGCACGCTCGGACCCCGGGCATACGCCCGGAATGTGACGTCCCTTCACTCCAAGGTTCACCCCGTTGGCTGAAGGATGGCGGTGAGCGTCAAGTTCTTGCTCGGCATGACCGCAGAGGCTTTGACAACTTTTCCCTCAAACCAGTCCTCGCCGCTCTCGACGGCCGGGTACTGAGCCAGAGAGGTGGAAAAAGCTTCCAGGGTGATGCCAAACACGTCCAAGAGCGGGGTCTCGGAGTCTGGCTTGGCCGGCGGATTCAGCGCGAGGGCCAAGGCTTGTTCTTCGGTAAGGCCCCGAGTGGTCTGGAGTTCTTTCGCCAGCGCGAGCACCATGAACGTTTGAGTGGTGCCGTTGAGGTCCGACTTGCCCTGACCTGCGCCACCATCTCTCTCATAGAGTTCGAAATCTGACGGGTCATTGAGGGCGGTCGCAATAACGGGCGACAAGTTGTTGTCGAAGTCGCTGGAACCATAGTGCTCAGCGGTGTGAAGGTTCTGCACCACACCCGCCCCGCCCTCCCACATCCAGACCGGCCAGCCATTGCCCTGAGGAGGAGAATTTGCCATCCAAGCTCCTCGCTGGTAAATATGCCATAATTCGCGGGCAATAACGGCGCCAGTGGTTCATCGACGTATCCTCCGGACTTCCCAAGAATTGTCAGCGAAAGCATCAGCACGCTACCTAATCAGCACCGCGGCCGCCGTGCCATCAAAATCGGCGACCAAATCGAGATTTTCGCCCGAATAATCGAACCGCTAGCTACGAAAAGCCACTTAGCGGTCGTTCGTGGCGGCTTTCCTAAGGAAACGCGCTCAATGCCCCTGAGATGGCGCGTCTAACCGCGGGCGGCTCTTTTTTCTATCTTTGGGCCCTCGTAGGGCGCCGTCAAAACTAACGAGTCGAAGTCGAAACCAGTGGGACAATCGGAGGTGACCACCTCGTAGAACATGGTGCCACCGGGGAAACCACCGGAGTCAGGTTCGAAATACTCGGCATAACACCGTGGACTCACATAAAAAATTCCCACTGGTCCCGACACTGCCGAGGTAGATCCACTGGAGAGCACAAGAAGTGTTTCTTTCAAGTTTCCTGTCATCACATAGGCCGTTTCGGAGCCAAACTCTTGCGCATAGGCCGCTGTGATCGTCATCGCCAGTTTTGCCCCGGTGATGTTAGCCCCCGAGGAATCCAAGCGGCTCTCCCACTTATCTCTCGACGTTTTATGGACCTCGTAGGTGAAGCAATCAAGGATGTCGTGGAGTCCATCGGGTTGCACGTTATAAAAGTACGTCCCAACACTGTCAGTCATCCCCCGGCACTCATCAAGTTGTGACTCCACGTTGTTCGCCTCAATAAACCAGCCAAGCGCCAGGATTCGGTTGGCATCATTGGCGATTCCGATAGGCCGCTTCTCAATGTCAACGTGTTCTTCCCCCAACTGGTCAATGAGGCAATTAGGAGCAACGTGGTAATGATAATCATCTCCTCGCCCCGCGTGACCGCCACAAGTGTCAAGTTCTCCCATCTCAGAGGTATGGGTGCGAATCTCGGCCTGTGTCCAGGGACTAAACAGGGGAACACCATCTACCGCGACACCAATTGGTCCCGGATCCGGCACGGTCGGTGTTGGGGAGAAAGTAGGAGAGAGCGGAAAAGAAAACTCGTAGCTGTGGGGGCGGGGATACTGCTGGTTGGTGGCTGTGATTCCTACCATCACGTTCGCCAAATTATCGGGCAGCCCAATAGAGCCGAAGGTGACATGGGTTAGTGAGCAGCTGAGATTGGTCACCCGAGAGGTATATGTATCTTGATCACACAGCTTGCTTGCGACTTCCTGGACCACTGACTCCAGGGGCTGAGCTTGAGGAGTAGCACTGCTTTCAGTGTCTTCACGGGGAGAGTCCTCCAATGAAGCGCTCTGACCACAACCGGCTAAAGTCAGAAATGCAAGGGCTCCCAGAGCTCCAAACCTTAATAATGACCGAAATGATGCCATGGGCGTGAGACTCTTTTCTCCCGAAACTTCGTTAAGGAGTTTCAGAGTACCCGAATTCTAGTTCGAAGTGCTACGCGCGCGCCCCTGATTTATGCACCGTAGTGCCTCACGTCAAGATGCTCGCGAAAGTTGCACTTTCGCCGTAGCTGATTACCTTGTACCATGTCGCTGCAAAGACGCCTAGTCAAAAACAGCAGGCAAAATTGATTGAAGGAAAAATTTGAAGACTCTTTTCACCCTCAGCAGGTTTTTCGCAATTCCCCGTGTGCTTGTCATCTCCTCTCTCGTCCTAGCTGCTTCGGGTTGCTCTGAATTGCCCTCCGAACAAACTGTCGTTGCCCCAAATGAAGACGATTTTGGAACGGGTGATCCTCCGTCCTTGGAAGAAAGCAATTCGGCAGTTGAAAGCGTCACATTCCTCGGTGAATATGAGGTGCTCGATTCGACCTACGGAACGGAGACCACGGTCCGCTTCGAAAACGGTTATCGAACAATCACCTCCAATGCGCTGCCGGACCACGAAACTGGCGCATTTCCGAACGAGAACAATCCCAACACGATTTCCGCTCAGAGTAAAGTGTGGTCTTTTCCACTGGACCCAGTTTTTACCGGTCAGGCTCAGCCTGCCTACGAAATTGGAGTGGCGATAAACGGGGTGAAGTTTGAGCCAGGAACAGATGAAAAAGTTATCTGCGACAGCGGTGAAATATATCCGGTGGAAGGGCTTCAAGATGTGGTCAATCTCGGGATGGATTTGAACAATGCGCACGTGCAGCCGAACGGGGAATACCATTACCACGGTATTTCTGACCTGATGGTGGAAATTTTGTCTCCAGAAGCGGACCTAGTGCACGTGGGCTTTGCTCGCGACGGCCACCTCATTTACTATTCCAAGAGTTCTCAGTACTCCCCCAGTTTCCAACTGGGATCCGGTACTCGAAATGGTTCTGGATGCGTTTACACTCCGGGCCGGGGGGAACCCACCACTTTTGGTTCGGCAAAAGACGGCAGTTTGACCGACGATTGGGAATTTAATTCTTCCTACGGTAACTTGGATGAGTGTAATGGTGCCGTAGTTGAAGGAGAGTACACGTATTTTATTACCCGCACCTTCCCTTTCTTCCCCCGTTGCCTCATGGGCGAATTCGAGGCTGAGGTCCGCGGCCCTTCTGCGGGAACGCAAGCACCCCCAGAAGGTAATCAGGGACCGCCCCCCGGTAAGGATGGCCCTCCGCCCCCGGCGTAGTTGTCTCAAATCAAGTCGCTTAGCCACTCTCCTCTTCGGTGATGTCAGCCCAAACCTCGATACGTCCAGGCATGCGGTGACCACACACAAACGCGGCTAAGAAATAGTCCATCGGGAAAACCGCACGATTTACGGGGACCAGTCGAGGGTGAATCAATGATTGTCGGAGTTCTCAAAGAGCCGATTTCGGGTGAAAAAAGGGTTGCGGCCACGCCTGAATCGGTCAAGCAGCTAATTGGCAAAGGCCTCAAGGTCTCCATTGATGCAATAAGCGAACAGGTTTCCTTTGAAGAAGGGACTGATGCAGGTTTAGGGGACAAGGTGACCCCTTAACCTGCATCAGTCCCGTCTATGACGATATGCGTCTTGAATACGCCCATTGCCTCATGTCAATACCTCCGGGAAGGTTGATCATTGCCTCAACTGAGAACCTCCGCGGGGGTCACGCGTTCCAGGCCGGGTTGATAGCTGGTTTCACTGTGGCGGGTTTCTTCGCCAGGGCGAGGGTTTCAAGCTCGCCGGTCAGCGCGAGGATGTTGCGGGACAGGGCCGCCGGTCTGATGCGTGTGAACTCCGCATTCATCTGGATGATCGGCCGTTTGGCCATGTCGTCCCGGGCGACCGCGCGCTGATGCGGGGTGGTCGCGGTGTCGTATCTTTTGGTCACTTTCGCGCCGTTGCGTTGCGTGAAGATGAGTTTCTGCTGCGGCAGGAGGTAGTTCGTGAATACCCGGTCAAGCTCCCAAATTTCGTTGAGCTTCGACAGTTCGGTGGCCGTGTCGTAACGAAGGTAACCGACCAGTTCCCGCACGTGAGTCCAGTTCTTCTGCTCCACGTGGGCACCGTCATTACTGTGGCCTGCCCGCGACCTGGTGAAGGTGATCTCATTCGCCGTGCAGTAGTCAAACAGGTGGTGGTTGATGAACTCGGACCCGTTATCCGAATCGATGCCGATGATCGGAAACGGGAACACCCCCATCACGTGTTGCAGCGCTTCGAACACCCACTTCTCTGCTGTGTTGCGCACGGAACGATTCACCGTCCACCCGGTCGCAATGTCCGTAACCGTCAGGGTGAAACAGTGTTCACCCGACGCATTAGTGTTCGCCAGACGCGTTGCCGCCTTCATGGCCGACCAAGTCGATCTCCACAAACCCGCGGACCGCGTCGTCCCACTCGGCCCAGGTGCGGATCGGAATCTGCGACTTCAACAGTGTCCCGGGTTTGGTATGGGACCGCCCCCGCAACATCATCATAAATCGTTCCGGTCCCAGCCGACGGTCGATCGTCGCCGCACTGATGCGCACCAACAGGGCGGCTTCCGCATCCGTGAGGTCGAGTTCACCATCCCGGCGCAGCATCGGTACCACCACGGCCAGAATCGGTGCCAGGCGTTTGCCCGCCGGTGCCCGCAACACCGCCCAACACTTCGCCAACGCCAGTTCACCAGCGCCACTTCACCAGCGCCACTGTCACCCGCGGCCCATACGTCGGCTCCCGACCACGCCTGGGCTTCACGATCTTCAGTGTCAACGCATCCCGCAGTGCCGCCCTGGCATAGTCGCGATGCCACCCGGTCAACTCAACCAACTCGTCCAAGATGCGGGACTTGCCCGACCGGTCAGCACTTCGGTAGGTGAGTGCTTTCTTCTTCGTCACAGCCTGCCGCTGTTGCAATGTTAGCTCCATAGGAACGGGCGCAACCCACACTCGTCACCGATCCTGTGAAACCACGCCGAAGCGGAGGTTTTCATCTGAGGCAACGTATGGAGCTACGCGGAGGTTTCTTATGAGTCAACGCGTAACCTTCCCACTAAGCATCTGGCCGCGGTAGAATAAAAGGTGGATAATACGCCCTAGCACCGTGGGAGGTGACGGCAGTGAAGAAACTCTTGGTCACTCAAGAAGTAATCGCGAAAGCGGCGAAAGAATCTACGCGCGCTTCTGCCCGTTTAGAAAACCGCGTGGTTCCCCCTGGCTTTCAGCGATCCCCAGAGGTGGAGAAATACCTCGAAAGTAGACGCGAAAAAGCCTGACGGGTATTTCGTCTGACTACGGCGACACCCCACTCTCGGGCGATGAGCTTGATGCCGTGTTACCAACGCTCGCGGAGCTTCTCGGCACTACGCCCGGCAAGAGCGCCCTCTACGATTTTGAACAAGCAATCCATGTAAACGTTGCCCAGAAGTTGATGGATGACGCTATCAATGGCCGCTTAGCGGTTGAGTCAATCGTGACAGAGCGATTCATTCGTGACCTTCACCGAGAACTCTATGGGGAGATATGGACATGGGCGGGAGCTTTTCGTCGCCATGAAATAAACCTTGGGGTGGCTCCAGAGCAGATCCTTACAGAGACCGCGAGCGGCCTCGACACGCTTCTTTACCGATGGCGAAACACGGCGGACTGGAACTCCCGTCCGTTTGGAATAGGTGTGCACGCCGAGATTCTTCGAATTCACCCCTTTGCTGACGGCAATGGCAGAACCTCCTGCCTCATGGCAGACCTTGTATTTCTCTCCACCCAAGACACTGACTCCCTATACCTCTACGAATGGCGCATAGACAAGCCCCGTTACATCTCGCTCCTTCGAGAGTACGACCGGCATCGAAACCCACGCTTTCTGGCGGAATTCATACCGATTCGCTCACTGGTGGATAAAGCACCGGGTACCAAACTTCGTCAACACACGAGAGCCCTCTATCGCCCATCCGCAAAAACCAGCACAGCCAAACTCTTAATCGCAACCTGAAGAATTTCACCTTGGTAGGGCGGACGGGACTTGAACCCGTGACCGACGGATTATGAGTCCGCTGCTCTAACCAGCTGAGCTACCACCCCTGGTGCAAAACCCTTCGGTTTGCCACAACTTGAGGCTACCAGCCAGGGAACAGAGCTTCGAGGCACACCGCTCTGATTTCTGCCACTTCAATATGTTGCCGACGGTGTCGGACATGATCGGCTATGAATATCCAGGTACTGAATTAGCTTGGGGTATTTTGCGTGTCGCAGCCCTAGACAGAGGGAAGCCTGAATCCACCCGGGGATCATCTCGATGAGAAATTGTGGCGCCCCTCAGGGGTTTAAACATTTTTAGGACGCCAGGGAAACCCAAGATGGCTAGCGCCCAGTCACACCCCAGCCTTTGCGTCTCACGGACAGGATAGGAAAAGTAGCGGAACACCACCGTGTCAGCCAGGGTTCTCCAATCCCTCTCTGTTAGCTTGGAGAAATCAAGGGCGAGGTTTCCTCTTCCTCATTGGCTGAGAAGTCAGGGTTGGGAATAACCGCGATGTCGACAGCCGCTCTCTCGCCTGCTTTACCCCGGCCCCACGCCTACACCACTGAGTTCTCAGAGCTTCTTGGCCGGATCAAGGACGGCAAGCTTTTGGATCGCACCGTGGGCTACTACATGACCTTGCTCGTGGTGTTGAGCGTGGCGCTTGCGGCGACCTTTACCGGAATGTTTTTCCTCGGTGACTCTTGGGTCCAGGTTGCTCTGGCGCCCCTGGTGGCGATCATCATGACCCAGTTTTCCTTCGTCACCCATGAAGCAGCCCACCGGCAAGTGTTTGCCTCGGGTCGCAAAAACGACAACGTTGCGCGCATCCTCGCCAATGGGGTTGTGGGAATCAGTTACTCGTGGTGGATGGGAAAACACACGAAACACCACGCCAACCCCAACACGGTGGGCAAAGACCCCGACATCAAGAGTGACTTTGTGATTTTTCAAGAAGAAAAAGCCCGCGAAACCAGAGGTTTCGCGCGAGCCTTTGTGAAACGTCAGGGATGGTTGTTTTTCCCCATTCTCACCCTGGAGGGCCTCAATCTCCACGTTCAAGCGTTCCGACGGGTGTTTAGCACAGAGCCCATCAAACATCGCGCAACCGAGATTTCTCTGCTTCTGGTCCGGAACTTCGGTTACCCCGTCATATTGCTGATGCTGATGCCGTGGTACGTCGCAGCCGTATTTTTGGTGACCCACATGGCCCTCTTTGGCGTCTATATGGGGGCCTCTTTCGCCCCGAATCACAAGGGAATGCCCCAAATCCTGCCCGGCGTCAAAGTCGACTTCTTACGCCGCCAGGTGCTCACCAGCAGAAACATCCGCGGGGGGCTTTTCATGGACCACTTTATGGGCGGCCTGAACTATCAGGTAGAACACCACCTGTTCCCCAGCATGGCAAGGCCCAAATTATTCTTTGCGGCAAAACTTGTCCGGGAGTTTTGCAGGGAGAAAAAGATTGCCTACACCGAGGCAGGGTTATTCGAGTCCTACGGAATTGTGGTGAGGTACCTGAATGAGGTTGGATTAGCAGCCAGGGACCCGTTTGACTGCCCCGCAGCGTCCACTATCGGGCGCTAAACAGCTCGTCTTCGGGGGCTTCCCGAACTTCTGCTAAAGAAGGTTCGGGATTTTCTGCTCTTCTTTGAGGTTGGCTCTGCGGAACCCGAAGGTGACGAAAGTCGAGACGATTACGATGAACAGCGAGTAGAGAGCTGGCACCAACAAAATCTCGTCAATGCCTGGGTTCCCCCGGAAGGTCACCAAAATAATGGCGATCGCCAGCGGACCATTTTGAATGCCGGTCTCCAAAGCAACCGTTCTGGCGTTCATGGGGTGCAGCCTGAGAGCTTTCGCAAAGATATAGGCGAGGGTAATCCCAAAGAGGCCTAAACCAATAGCCACCATGTAGGTCTGCCATGTGGTGTTGGTCAACAGCTCCCAGTTCCTCGGCACCCAGGTGGCCAGGAGGAACACGATGAAGAACAGACCGAAGAAGCCCCCCATGAGTTCCAAAATGGCACCGATGTTGGCGCTATAGCGGCGGATCAACATCCCACACACCACCGGAATCAACAAAATGACCAGGGTGAGGACAATATTCCTGGTGGGGATTTCGACATCTGAGCCCGCCGGGAAGAGTGCCCCGCCATAAATCCAAATCACCAGCGGTGTCATCACGATGGCCCACAGGGTGGAGTTGGCGGTCATGATGACACTGAGGGCGAGGTTGCCCTTGGAGAAGTAGGTGAAAATGTTCGACGTCGTGCCTGCCGGAACACTCCCCATGAGCAAAGCCCCCAAAGCAATCAAAGCCACATCATCGACCGGGAAAAACGGGAAGAGGAGGGTAATAACCAACAGGTAAGAGATCAGGGGCATGAACCCAAATTGCGTCACCCAGCCAATAATCAAGCCCCAGGGCCGGCGAATGGCCAGCCGGAAGTCACGCGGTGTCAAGCCTGCACCTAGCCCAAACATAATCACGAAGACCAACCCGCCCAGGAGCGCCTCTTCAAACGGCGTCACAACAGTGGGTTCGGCAACCGCTTCGGCTGCGAGGATCACAGTCTCAATCATGCTGTGCCACCTTTCTGGTCAGCGCTGGCAGCCAGGAGTGAATCCCGAAGCTCCCTGCGCAATATTTTGCCAATCGGACTCTTGGGAAGCTCGTCAACGAAAGTGATAGTCGAGGGAACTTTATAGGCGGCAAGAGTTTCTCTGGCGTGGGCCAGGATTTCTTCCTTCGAAGGAGGCGGAACGGCCGCAACAACAAAGGCACTCACACTTTCGCCAGTCTTGTCGTTGGGAACCCCAATGACCCCCACTTCAACCACTCCTGGCGCGCTGGCGATTTGTTCCTCCACCTCGTTGGGGTAGACGTTGAAACCGCTGACCAAAATCATGTCTTTCTTCCGATCAACGATCGTGAAGTAGCCATCGGAGTCCATGGTGGCAATGTCGCCCGTGTGGAGCCATCCTTCCCGCAAGGAATCTCTGGTTTCCTCGGGTCGCTGCCAATAGCCCTGCATAATTTGCGGACCCTTCGCAATGAGCTCTCCGGATTCGCCAGCCTGGACGGATTTTCCGTTTTCGTCCACGCAATCAATATCGGTCGACGGGACGGGGATACCAATGGACCCGTCTTTTCCAAGCCCTCCCAGAGGGTTGAAGGTCAACACCGGGGACGATTCGGTCAGGCCATACCCCTCGACAATGGGTGTCCCCGTGACTTCGCGCCACAAGGTGGCAACGGACTCGTGAAGCGCCATTCCTCCGGCAGCGGAAGCCACCAGGTGCTTGGGAGGGCTGTCTGTGAACCATCGCTCGTTCAGGAGTGCGTTGAAAAGAGTGTTTACACCGGTAATCCAGGTGACCTTGTAGTTTTCCAGAACTCTTTTTAGGTTGCTCGGTGGACGGGGAGTGGGAACCAAAATATTACGAGCCCCTGAATGGTAGAAGCCCAGCAAATTCACCGTAAAAGCGAAGATATGGTACAGCGGAAGAGCCGTGACGACCACCTCTTTACCGGGGCGAATATAGACGCCATTCATCGAAATCATCTGCAGGGTGTTAGAGACGAGGTTGCCGTGAGAGAGCATGGCGCCTTTAGAGACCCCCGTGGTACCTCCGGTGTATTGCAGGGCAGCAACGGTGTCCGAGCCCACCCCGCTGAGGTAGGAGGGAAGTGCCGCTGCGTTTTTCGCTTTCCTTCCCTGGGCCATCACCTCGGTGAAGGTGCGGTGTTCTACCGTCACCGCAGGAAGCGAGCGGGTCCACCATTTTTGAACCATACGGATCACGCCGCGAATCAGGGGTGGGAAGTATTCAGAAATGCGCACAGTCACCACGGTCGTGATGTCGGTGTGGTCCAGCACTGTGGGGAGACGGTCCGCGAACATATCAATGACCACCAAAACAGTTGCCCCCGAGTCGGCGAACTGATGGGTCATTTCCTGCGGGGTATACAAAGGATTGGTGTTGACCAAAACGCATCCGGCTTTGAAGACCCCGAAGGCAACAACGGGATAGGCCAGGCAGTTGGGCATCTGAACCGCTATGCGGTCGCCCTGCTTCACCCCTACCACTTCGCGAAGATACGCCGCAAAATCATCAGAGAGGTCATCGACCTGCCGGTAGGTCAGGGAACCATTCATTCCGTTAGGCATACACTGCGTGAACGCTTTGGTGTCGGCGTAGGAGTCCCCTGCCGCGCGAACCAGTTCGGGAAGGGTGGCAAACGGCGCAGTCGCCAGTTCGTGGTCCACGTTTTCGGGATAGTGGGCAAGCCATGGGCGATTGGTCATCTGAGCTCTTTCGCTTGGTTCGCTGACATCTTCATCAACGGCACTGGTCCCGACAGTAACGGGTGAACCTGACGGAACTATCAGGAGTTTCACAGATAAGCGAAGAAACCCCTCGCGTCACACTTGAGTAACAATCACACTTCCCCCGCCGTTGCGCGGGAAATAGCTTGTAAATTGGGGTGTTGCACGCTTTTGTGCACAACTCAAAAATTACCTAAAAGGGGAAATTGATGAAGAAAACTGTAGCTATCATGGCGGCTCTTGCCGCTGTGACACTCGTTGTGTCTGGTTGCGCAGCTGCTGAAGAGGACACCACCTCGACAGAGACTGCGACCACCGAGACCGCAACTGCAACCGTGGAAACCGCATCGTCGGTGCTTGCCTCCGTCACGGAAGCTGGCGTTGTGAAGTGTGGAACCCGTGACGCTCTGCCCGGCTTTGCCGTGTTGCAGGAGGATGGTACCCACGTCGGATTCGACTCTGACTTCTGTAAGGCCATCGCAGCCGCTGTGCTCGGTGACGCCACCGCAGTCGAGATGGTTGACCTCGAGACCTCTGACCGCTTCACCGCTCTTCAGAGTGGCGCTGTTGACGTACTCGTCCGTAACACCACCTGGACAGCTTCACGCGATGGTGGCGAAGCCGCCACCTTCCTGCAGCCGAACTTCTATGACGGTCAGGGCATGATGGTTTCTGCTGACAGCAGCTATGCCAGCGTCTCTGACATGAACGGTGCTGTTGTCTGTGTTGCCAAGGGCACCACGACCGAAGGTAACGCCGCTCTCGAGTCCTCCCGTTTGGGTCTGGGCTGGGAAGTTCGTTCCTTCGACGAGACCGACCTCATCCTGGAAGCCTTCTTGGCTGGACAGTGTGATGGCTGGTCCTCCGACGTCAGCCAGCTGACGGGTCTGCGTTCGGCATACCCCAATGGAGCTGACGCTCTCGTGATCCTCCCCGAGGTCTTCTCCAAGGAGCCCCTCGCACCTGCGGTCCTGGATGGCGACACCCAGTGGGCACAGATTGTCAACTGGACAATCTTGGCCACCATTCAGGCTGAAGAGTTCGGAATCACCAGCGCCAACGTTGACACCTTCGCTTCCAGCGAAGACGTCGGCATCCAGCGCTTCCTTGGTTTGGAGATTGCTTCTGACGAAGGTTCCGCCGTGTTGGATCCAGGTCTTGGCCTGCCCGCCGACTTCGCTTACCAAGTGGTCAAGCAGGTCGGTAACTACGGTGAGATCTTCGCAGCGCACCTCACCCCCTTGGGCCTCGAGCGCGGTGTTAACTCGCTCTGGACCAATGGTGGATTGATGTACGCTCCTCCTTACCGGTAATAATCAGGTAACACAGGTGTTATGAGCTTGGGAGGGAAACTTTTAATGAGTTCCCTCCCAAGCGCACCCCCCAAGCCGCCGCTCTGGCGCGACATCCGGGTCCTCCGATGGGCCTTCCAAATTCTTGTCCTCGCCATCGTGGTGGGGATTATTTACTGGTTGTACAGCAATTACCAGACCAATATTGCTAAGAGCAGCATCCCCACAGACCTTCGGTTCCTGGACAATCCCACCAGCTTTACTATCCCCGGAAACGACCTCAACCAGAGCCAGCCCGTTCGGGACGCTTTTGTTCAGGGCTTTTACAACACTCTTCGGGTCGCGATTGTCGGCATACTTCTCACCACCGTTCTCGGCACTCTCGTGGGCATCGCCCGCCTGTCGAAAAACTTCATGGTTCGACTGGTGGCAACCTCCTATGTCGAGCTCATTCGCAACATTCCCCTGCTTCTCCTCCTGACCTTTATGAACCTTGCGGTGGTGTTGCAAACATTCCCGCGCATTGAGAACGCCTGGTTGCCGCTGGACCTCTTCGTCATTTCCAACCGCGGAATCGCAATCCCCTGGTTCGAAGGGTCAGGCGCCATTCTTCTGTCCCTCCTGGCCACTGCTCTCGTGGTGACCTGGCTCGTGGTGAAAATTCGCGGCCGGGTATCTGATTCCACCGGAAAACCAGCGCGGTCTCTCGTCTGGGGAGGGCCTACCTTTGTCGTGCTGATGATTGGTGGCTGGGTCATACTCGGGTACGACTGGGTCCTGCCGTTTGTGGATGACCGTGCCACCAGTGGTGGGCTCCGTCTCGATCCATCATTCTTTGCTTTGCTCGTCACCCTTGTCGTGTATACCAGCGCCCACGTCGCCGAGATCGTCCGGGGCTCCATTCAAGCCGTCGCTAAAGGGCAAGGCGAAGCAGCCGATGCCCTCGCCCTCTCTGGTGGGCAGAAGATGCGCCTGGTGGTTTTGCCCCAAGCCTTCCGCATTGCTATGCCCGCTTTGGGAAACCAGTACCTGAACCTGATTAAGAACTCTTCTCTGGGCGCCACCATTAGTTACTTTGAACTCACCCAGATTGCTCAAATCACGGTGGGTAATGGGTCCCCCGCGGTTCCCGCATTCACACTGACGCTGCTGGTCTACCTCATGATTTCCCTCATCACCAGCGTCATCGTCAATATCGTCAATCGCCGACTTGCGCTGGTGGAGCGATGATGACCTGGATGAGGCGAAACCTCTTTAGAACCATCGGAGATTCCCTCCTGACGGTAGTTTTCGGATCCCTCGCCCTCTACGTTGTTTGGGGTCTGGCTCAGTTTATTTTTGTCACAGGGCGCTGGGAGATCATCCAAGTGAACCTGAAGATTTTGCTCGTGGGTCGTTTCCCGGAGGAACTCTTGTGGTTGGTCACCGGATCCATCATGGCCTTGGCCTTCTGGATTGCAGCGGCAGCCGCCTCTTCGCTCTCAACGAAAGAAACCCGCCCCAGCCTGGGGGTGAGAATCTGGCACGCTCTGCAACGATTCGGCCTACTTGCTGGCACAGGGTTGCTGCTGATTGCCTTAGCCGGTGACGTTGCTTCCGTCATCATCGGCGCCTTGATCCTCGCCAGCATTGTGCTGGGGCAACTAATAGGGCTGGCGCGGCGAAAGATTGTCGCGCTCCGGGCTATTTCCTCGTGGGTGTGGCATCTTTTACTCGCAGTTGCTCCCTTGACGATGATTTCGGCAACCTTGTTGCAGGCCAGTGTGGACCTGTGGGAGGGGTTCTTAATCAACTTCTACATCGCGATCATCAGTATTGTTCTGAGCTTCCCTTTGGGTGTTCTTTTGGCACTGGGGCGGCGGTCAGCTCTCCCCATCGTGCGGTTGATTTCGACCAGCTATATCGAGCTGATTCGCGGCGCACCGCTGTTTGTGTTGTTGCTGCTCGCTGGTGTGGCGCTCGAGTTCTTTGTCCCGAGCGCTCTTGCTCCCGACAAGATTTTCCGCGCCGTGACCGTCTTCACACTTTTCACCGCCGCCTACATCGCCGAAATCGTGCGTGGTGGCCTGCAGTCCATCCCTCGGGGACAAACCGAAGCTGGCAAAGCACTCGGCTTAAGCACCACCAAGATCACCTCTTTGGTGACACTCCCCCAGGCGCTGCGCAACGTTATTCCTGCCCAGATTGGGCAGTTCATTAGCTTGTTCAAAGACACCACGCTCGCTGGTGTTGCCTTGAACGTGTTGGACCTTTTGAATGTCGGAACGGCAATTACCAAACAGGAGGACTTCCTGGGCCAAGGCCTCATCTATGAGGCATTGGCCTTCGTCGCTCTGCTGTTCTGGGTGGGGTCCTATGTAATGAGTAGAGAAAGCCAACGAATCGAGAAACGGCTGGGAGTGGGTCAGAGATGAGTAACGACGTTTTCACCGACGCAACGAAGATGTCCGGCAATAGGACCGACGATGACGCCATTGTCGTCATGGACAACGTGTATAAGCGGTTCAAGGACTTCGAAGCGCTCAAGGGCGTGAATTTCAAGGTCGGCACGCAAGAGGTCGTCGTCGTGATCGGGCCCTCCGGCTCGGGAAAGTCCACCCTGATTCGGTGCATCAACCGACTCGAGGAGCACGATGATGGTCGCATCATCGTCGATGGCACAGAGTTGACCTCCGATATTCGCAATATTCAGGAGATCCGGCGAGAAACCGGGATGGTGTTCCAGAATTTCAATCTTTTCCCCCACCTCTCCATCATGACCAACGTGGCGATGGGGCCGCGGCAGGTTCGTCGCATGCCCAAAAAAGAAGCAGAAGCTCTCGCGCTCGAGCTTCTGACCAGGGTAAAGATCCCGGAGCAGGCCGATAAGTACCCCGCCCAACTCTCGGGCGGTCAGCAGCAGCGAGTCGCTATTGCTCGGGCACTTGCCATGAAACCCAAAGTGATGCTCTTTGACGAGCCGACCTCGGCACTGGATCCCGAAATGATTAACGAGGTTCTGGATGTCATCAAAGAACTCGCGAAAGAGGGCATGACCATGGTCGTGGTCACCCACGAAATGGGCTTTGCAAGAGAAGTTGCCGACCGAGTGGTCTTCATGGCTGAGGGCGAAATCGTCGAAGTGGGAACTCCCACGGAGATTTTTGACCACCCCAAGGAAGAACGCACCAAGAAGTTCCTCTCCCAGATCCTCTAAGCGCTGCGGTGGCATGACTCAATGCCCCCGCCCTAGACTTGGCACCCAACACAGGCAAGGTGGCGTTTTTCATGGATATATGGGTCCCTATTGGACTTTCTGCACTAGCAACACTCAGTATCGCCCTCGTCGTGCTGTTTGGGGTGTGGCTGTTTGTCCGAATCGTAGGTCGAAGAATCGAGTGGCTGCAGCCCGGATATAGGGCCATCCGACCCCGACTGCGGTTCTTCATCCTCACCGTTGCCCTGCACTTTAGTTTTCAGGTCGTGGACCTTTCCGGAGAGCGCTGGTGGCTCATCACCAGCCCGCTCTTTCTCGTGGTGTTGATTCTTTCTGCCGGATTCCTCCTCCAAGCAGCCGTCAACTTTGCGGTGAGCCAATTCATTGACAAGTTTGAGGCCGAGGATCAAAGCGATGCGGAAACCAGGCGCATGGCCACCCAGCTTCGCCTGATCAGGCGGCTCGCAAACGCCATCATTGGCATTCTCGCGCTCGGGTTTGCTCTCTTTGTGTTTCCCCAAGTTCAAGCCCTGGGAGCGGGTGTCTTGGCTTCTGCGGGCGTGTTGAGCGTCGTGGGAGCCCTTGCCGCCCAAGCAGTACTGGGAAACTTGTTTGCCGGTATCCAACTGGCCTTTAGTAACGCTATTCGGGTCGGCGATGTCGTCGTTGTCGAAGGCGAATGGGGCACGATTGGAGAAATCACCCTGTCCTACGTGGTCGTTCATATCTGGGATGAGCGCCGATTAATCGTTCCTTCCACCCACTTCACCAGCAATTCTTTTGAAACCTGGACCAGAAAGTCCTCCCAAGTCATGGGCACCGTCTATATGGACCTCGACTGGCGAGTTCCCCTGGACAAGGTGAGAAAAGAATTTGAGTCTTTCCTCCAAGGAAACCCGCTCTTTGACGGCCGAGTCTCGAGCGTGCTGGTCACGGACGCCGTGGGCGGGTATGTGCAGGTCCGGTTCCTTATTTCTGCCAGTGATTCCTCTCAGCAGTGGGATCTGCGCTGCGAAGTGCGAGAACACATGGTCACCTGGATTCAAAAGAATCACCCCCATGCCCTCCCCATCACGCGCGTCAGCCTGGATGCCCCCGCGGCCTCCCCTGCTCCCAAGAAGTGACCATTCGCGCCATCCGGATTACCGGAGACCCTGTCCTTCACACCCCGGCACGACCCGTGAGCGACTTTGGTGACGACCTTGCCACCCTCGTCTCCGACATGATCGAAACAATGCGCGAGGCCCCAGGTGTGGGATTGGCAGCACCACAAATTGGGGTTGCCAAGCAAGTCTTCGTCTGGGAGTGGGAAGACGACTCACAAGTCCTCCACGAGGGGGCTATCGTTAACCCCTCGCTATGGCGATCTAGGCCCCGGGGAAAACTGGACGAGGACGCCGACAGCGAGGGGTGTCTTTCGGTTCCCGATTTCCGCTATCCCACCAGACGATCAGAAAAAGTGGTGCTGACCGGTCTCTCCCCCTCCCGGGAACCTCTGCGCATTGACGCACACGGGTGGTTGGCGCGAATTTTCCAGCACGAGTGGGACCACCTTCAAGGTGATCTCTATATCGACCGGCTCGGTTTCCGCTTGCGTCGTGAGGCGCGAGCGGATATCCGCGAGGCGGGCTGGGGGAAACCTGGCCTGGCGTGGGTGCCAGGGGTGGATGATTTCGAAAACTCAGACCATCAGACCGAAGAAACGTAAACCTCCAGCAACCAAACCTGCGGCGAGCAGCACCAGAAGAAACGGCGCCTTGAAATAGAGCAGAGCGGCCGCCACACCCACGGCGGGGACCCTGGCGTCAACCACCAGGCTTGCATTTTCTTGAAGGGCTTGCGCCACCACCAAAGACGCCAGCAAAGCCACCGTGGCGAGGCCGGCAATACGAGAAATCAAGGCCCCCTCCACCAGGCGTTGCGGAATCACGTAGCCGGAGTTTTTCAAGGCCCACACCAGTAAGGAAGCGGCAATAATTCCTAGCCACACGGTCATCGAACACCCGCTTCGCCAGGCTCGGGGGCATGGGGCGCCACGTTGTGGCGATAGAAACCGGTGGCAATTCCTACCGCTGCCGCACATAACACCGGTATTCCGGCCGGAACAGCCGGGATCAACACCGCCGTCACCGCAGCGGCAGCCACCGCAACAACCACGGGTTCGAGGGAGGTGAGCCTCGGCCAGAGCAGTGCCAGGAAAGCAGCAGCGGCAACCGCATCCAGGCCCCAGGTTTGAACATCGCCCAGAGCATCACCGGCAAGAGCGCCCACGAGGGTGGACAGATTCCACCCGAGATAGAGCCAGAAGGCTGTGGCCCAAAAACCGTGTTGAGAGGCGAGGCGGCCTTCCTGTGCGGTGGAGACTGCCGTTGTTTCATCCACCGTGAAGTGAGCGGCTAGTGCCCGGCGAAAAAAACCTCTCCCGATGATAGGGGACATGGTCAGCGCATACAGAGAATTCCTCGCCCCCAGTAACCCCGAGGTGGCGATAGCGGCAGGAATAGCAGCCAGCCCCCCCGTGGCCACAACCCCGATGAAGGCGAATTGGGAAGCGCCAGAGAACATCACCAGGCTCAACACCATGGTTTGCCACAGCGTGAAGCCTAAGGCCACCGACAAGGCCCCGAAAGATACCCCAGAGAGCGACACCGCGAAAGCGACCTGGAAGCCTTGCGCGCGAGCTTTTCGCAGTTGAGGAGCGGCGAATCCCTCAGTCATTGCTGGAGCTGGCGCTCTCACGAAGCTCCACCCCGTGGACACCGTTATGGAACTTCAGGGTAGGAAACGCTGCGGAAACGCTGAAACCAACACCGGGAACCCGGTGGGCCGAAAAAACACCACCAAACGCTTCTGTTCGGTGTTTCATATCTTTGATTCCCCGACCATCGAGCGTCTCGACCAGCGCTGCCTGGTCCTCCCCGATGGTGTAGCCGGTCCCGTCGTCAGAGGCGAATCGGCGCCGAGTGCGGACCCCGTCGTCATCCACGCGAACGTGAAGACCCTGTGGGCTCCAAGACATCCCAATCTTTGCGGTCGTTCCCGGCCCTCCGTGGGCGCGGACATTATTGAGGCTCTCTTGGAGGATCCGATAGACCGCCAGTTCAGCACTTGGCGCCAGCACAAAAGGGGTGCCGGTTTCTCCATAGGACACGGCGACACCAGAATCTGTCATGGCAGAGAAAAGATCGTGAATGGAGACGAGGCTTGGTAACGCTTCAACCTCCTCCACGCCACCGCGCGCCGAGTTCACCACCCGCCTGACGTCGCCGAGAGTTGCGCGAGCCGAATCCGCGAGGGCCTTAGCGGCCCTGGAAGCCACCTGCGGGTCAGAAGTGGCCGTGAAGGCGGCGCCCTCGGCCTGGGCAATCATCGCCCCCAAGCTTGTCGCCGCCGATTCGTGCACTTCAGTGATCATGCGCATGCGATCTGCTTGTTCGGCGATCACCATTTCGAGGTCAGATTTTTCCAAGAAGGCGCTCAGGTTTTCTTCCCTGGCGCTAGACGTCGAGGAACGAGGGGATTTTGCGCGCGACGCCCACACAAGGGCCCCCCAAGAAACAACAAGAATCCCCAACAGTGTCGGGACAAGCCACAAGGCATTCTGAAGAATAAACCGTGCCATGGGCCCCTCAACAGTGTGTGCGAACGTGGGATTGGCGGGGTGGAGCACAACCCACCTGTGGCTCCTCGACTTGGACTTGAACCAAGAACCTACCGGTTAACAGCCGGTCGCTCTGCCAATTGAGCTATCGAGGATTACGAAGCTAAGCCCCGATGCTACCAGAGCATTCGGGACCTCTTCCTTCGATTACTAGGCTAGTAGCCCGCTTCCACGTCCACAACACCCACCAGTGGCTCTCCCGCCGCGTAAGCCTCGGCATTGGCTCGAATCCGTGCCGCCAACAAGGGCCTTGTCATCTCGGGTGTATCGGCCGAATGCGAGGTAATCACAGCCCGGTTGTGCTCCCAGATAGGGTGATCGTCAGGAAAAGGTTCGGGATCCATAACATCTAAGCCCGCCCCCCACAATGTCCCCGCCGCGAGCGCACCCACTACTGCATCGATGTCGACCAGGCTTCCCCGCGCGATATTCACCAGTACGGCGTGATCGGGCATCAATGCCAATTCACGCTCGCCAATAATGTGCCTGGTGTCTGTCGTTGCGGCAGCAGCAATCACGACGGCATCCGCTGCTGGGAGCGCGGTATGCAGGGCCTCCGGGGTGATGGTTTCCCCTGCGCCTGGAACACGCACGGTTCCTCGTCGAACGATGGTGATCTGAGGGCGAAACGGTGCGACCAGCTCCATCAGCGCTCGCGCAACCCCACCAGCACCCAGGATGACGATGTGGCGACCGAAAAGCGAAAGCCCGGATCGATGGTCTTGCCACCTCGCTTCCCTCGCCTTTCGAGGAAACTCTCGCAGACAGGCCAGAAGCAGAGCGAGCGCATGCTCTGCGACGGGCTCGGAGTAGGCACCTTTGGCGGAGGTCACCACGGGCCTTGCGTCCTCGGGTAAGGCAGCGAGAGACAGCAACACCGAAGCAAAAGCGTCAACGCCTGCCCAGGGCAGTTGAACCCAGCGAATGCTGGGGTGAGATTCCAGAATGGCCTGCAACTCGTCGGCTCCTTTTTCACTGAGCCAGACAAGGCCTGTCGTATCGGGGCCCAAGGGAACAATGTCCACGCCCGTGCCAGCGGCGGCGCTCAGGAAAAACTCCGACGGATCCGGAGCAAGCGAGAGCGGGCCCGGAGTGAGAACCCGGTGGGGGCGCACCTCGGGAACAATCTCACGGTGTTGAACCATCTTTACTCCTCCCTGAGTTCTCGTCGATCGCGTTCCAAGTGAACCAGGGATTCTTGCAAGGCGCGATAATTGTCCGGGTCTCCGGTGGGATCACTGCGTTGCAAGGCACTCAGCACCTCCGCCTTTTTTCTCAAGAGCTCGCGGTCGAGCAAAGAGGAAGTCACCCCTTCACAGTACCGGGCGGTTTGATGAGCCTGCTCCGGCAGAGGTCCCACAGCGAGTTGGCCGACCAAGGTCGACAACGCTGAGGGTGTTTCCTCTGTGACCTTCGCCACCCACTGCGGTGTGGGGTAGTACTCAAGAGCAGAAATCATGGCGTCTCGAACCAGAGCCAGCGCACCATGGGAGTACTGGGTTGCCAGCACCGCAGTTGCGCGCTCTAGCGGCACCATATCGGGATGCTGCAAGAGCACCATCAGCCCGTCTCTCTCCAGTGCAGTGACGGGATCCTTCGAGAGCGATGCCATTTGATACGGGGCTTCTTGGCCCCCGGGGGAGGCATCACCTGAGATCGGCGGTGGTGCGGTGGGTGTGCGGGGGGCAGTGGTGCGAATTTCTCGAGCAACATCATCAGGGTTCATGCCCAACCACCCGGCCAACTCCCGGGCGTATCCATCGCGAATCACGCGGTCACGAATTTTTCCCACGATCGGAGTAGCCATTTTTAGCGCCTGCCCGCGCCCTTCCACCGTATTGAGGTCGCAGGAATTCATCACCTGCTTAATCATGAATTCATACATCGGGCGCCGGAGCGCAATGACTTCCCGGAGTGCTTCATCACCGCGTTGGATCCGGACATCACACGGGTCTAATCCCTCTGGGGGCACAGCAACAAAAGTCTGCGCGACAAAGCGTGATTCTTCGACAAACGCGCGGGAGGCAGCTTTTTGACCGGCCTCATCGGGGTCAAACGTGAAGATGACCTCTCCCCGAGCGCCCTGGGAGGGGTCATCAGAATCACCCAACACCCTCCTCACCACCGTGATGTGATCAGAACCAAACGCGGTACCGCAGGTGGCAATCGCGGTCGTAATTCCTGCAAGATGGCAGGCCATGACGTCGGTGTAGCCCTCGACAATGACCACTTGACGGTTGCGAGAGATATCCCTTTTGGCAAGATCAAGCCCATACAGCACGCGAGACTTGTGATAGACCGGAGTTTCGGGGGTGTTGAGATATTTCGGGCCCTGGTCATCGTCGCGAAGTTTTCTCGCGCCAAAACCGATCGTCTGACCTGACACATCGCGAATGGGCCACACCAGGCGCCCCCGAAAGCGGTCGTAGGACCCTCGATCGCCCTGGGAGAGCAGACCCGCCTCAATCAACTCGGGAAGGGTGAAGCCCTTTCCGGTGAGGTACTTAGACAAAGAATCAAAAGAGTTTGGGGCATATCCCACCCCGAACTTTTCGGCGGCAAGAGCGTCAAAACCACGCTCGCCGAGGAATTTTCTCCCCACCTCGGCCTCGGCGGTGAGAAGTTGCTCCCGGAAATATTTTTCCGCGGCGCCATTGGCTTCGAGCAGTCGGGCGCGATTACTCGTGTCGGGGGCTTGCCCGCCTTCTTCATAATGCAAGGCATATCCGAGCTTTCCTGCCAAGCGTTCCACGGATTCTTGAAAGCTGAGGTGGTCCATTTTTTGCAAAAAGGAATAGACATCGCCGCCCTCCCCACACCCAAAGCAATGATAGAAACCTGCTTGCGGGCGCACATGAAAGCTGGGGCTGCGCTCATCATGAAACGGGCACAAGCCCTTCATCGAGCCAGCCCCGGCAGACTTCAGCGTTACATAATCGCCCACCACATCAGCAATATTGATCCGAGTGCGAACCTCGTCAATATCGCTCCGCTTTATTTTTCCCGCCACACGCTCAGTCTAGTTATCCGGCTCGAGACCGCGCTGAGGAGCGGGAAGTTGTGGAAAATCAGGCAAAGCCCAGGCGCTCATAGAGCGCCATAGCTGATTGGTCGGTCAAGGAGGCGACCTGGTCGACGATCACGCGCTTCTGCCGTGCTGGCGTGGAGGCGAGGAGGAAGTCTTGGGCAAACACAGTATCCAGGTGGGTGGGATCTTCCAGCATTGCCTCGGCGAGTGATTTCAACACCCCTCTCTGATGCACATACAGCGCCTGACGTGCGGTGTGAGACATCACATGAATCGCCACAATACCCTTGAGCAGGGTGATTTCATCCTGGGTGTCGCGAGGAACGGTGACCCTCGAGCCCTCGAGCTCCGCCTGTACCGCAAAACGGCCGATCAGGGTGCTGGTGAGCGTCTTGAGGACTCCTAAGTCTTTGCGGGTGCCGACATAGCGGGCAACGGAATCGAAAACGCTCGCCAAACGATCCCAGGCGCCCTCGATGTGCCCCGTGGGAATGTTTCCCACCCAGGGTCCCATTCCGGTCAGGACGTCCTCTCTTGTGCGGGGACTGCTCAGGCTTCGGGGGTCGACATAGCCATTTACGATTGCGTCCTCGAAATCGTGAACGGAATACGCCACATCATCAGAAAAATCCATGACCTGCGCCTCAGGGGTGAGAACCCGGTCCCGGTGTCCCTGCCTCGCCCACAAGAAGACTTCTTCGTCATCGGGGTAGGCGCCAAATTTTTCACGCCCGCTGGGGTCGCTCACCGCGCTCTCAACACCCCAGGGGTATTTCATGCTGGCCAGCAGGCTGGCTCGGGTCAGATTGAGGCCGCGGGAGACAGCGTGGGCGTCCAGAACTTTGGGCTCCAATCGAACAAGGAGCCGGAAAGTTTGCGCGTTGCCTTCGAACCCACCGCAATCACTGGCCCATTCGGACAGGGCTTTTTCACCGTTATGTCCAAACGGGGGGTGACCAATGTCGTGGGCCAGACAAGCCGTTTCCACCACGTCCGCGTTCAGGCCCAGCCGGGAGGCCAATTCCCGCCCGATCTGGGCAACTTCGAGAGAATGGGTAAGGCGATTCCTGGCAAAATCGAGACCCTGCGAGGGCGAAAGCACCTGGGTTTTTGCTGCCAGACGGCGCAGCGCTGAGGAATGCAGCAGGCGACCGCGGTCCCTGGCAAAGTCGCTGCGGGAGGACGAGTGAACTTCGGGGACGAAACGTTCGCGGTCGGCGTCTCCGTATTCTCTAGCCTCCACTGGAATCCACTTCCGCAAGGTGGAGCGCACTGCGCTGGCTGGAGGAGAGTTCTTGGGAATCTAACCACTGGTCAGGCAGATGGGTTTTCTTCGCCGATCCTTGGCGGCCGCGGGGGGCTTCCACACTATTTCCCGGGTAGGGGGCGTCAAAATCGAGTTCCCCCAGGAAGTCATCCATTTGGGCGAGAGATTCCACGGTGGCAAGTCGCGCCCGGAGATCTCCCCCCACCGGGTAGCCCTTGAAGTACCAGGCCACGTGTTTGCGCACATCCCGGCACGCTCGGTCCTCCTGGCCGTCAAAAAATTCCACCAAAAGCTCCGCGTGCCGCCGGAAAGCTTTCGCCACCTCGGCTACCCCCGGCTGATAGCGCTTCTTGCTGCCACGAAAGGCCTCTTGAAGGTCACCAAAGAGCCATGGGCGTCCGAGACAGCCTCGGCCCACGACGACGCCGTCACAATCGCTCTGAGCCGCCATGGCTAGGGCGTCCTCCGCCTTCCAAATGTCTCCGTTGCCCAAGACAGGGATGCTCGAAATGCTGGATTTCAGTTCACCAATCGCATCCCAATCCGCTTTGCCGGAATAATACTGAGACGCGGTTCTGGCATGCAGCGCGATGGAGGCCACACCAGCGCCCTCGGCAGATTTTCCCGCCTCCATGAAAGTCAGGTGAGAATCATCGATGCCCTTGCGCATTTTTACGGTGACGGGGATATCTCCCGCAGCGTTCACTGCCCCCTCCACAATCTGGCGAAACAGGCTCTTTTTCCAGGGAAGCGCGGCTCCCCCACCTTTCTTGGTCACCTTGGGAACTGGGCACCCAAAGTTCAAGTCGATGTGATCACACAGATCCTCATCCACCAGGAACTTCACGGCTTCGGACACCGTGTGGGGGTCCACCCCGTAGAGCTGGATGCTGCGTGGGGTTTCTGATTCGTGATGCTTAATCAATCGCATGCTGGTGGGGGTTCGCTCCACTAGCGCGCGCGAGGTGATCATTTCCGAGACGTACAGCCCCGCACCATACTCCCTGCACAACCGGCGAAAAGCGGTGTTGGTGATACCGGCCATCGGGGCCAAAACCACGGGAATAGACAGCTCCAAAGGCCCGATACTGAGGGGCTTTGAGGCAGTCTGGACCTCCATTCCCGCTACGCTCCGATCAGTGCTTGTGCGAGATATCCCTGAAGATTATCCAGCGATACCCGTTCTTGCGCCATGGTGTCGCGCTCGCGAATGGTGACGGCGTTATCCGTCAAGGATTCAAAGTCAACGGTCACGGCAAAGGGGGTTCCGACTTCATCGCCTCTGCGGTAGCGACGTCCAATCGCGCCGGCATCGTCGAATTCCACGCTCCAGTAGTTGCGCAGATCATCGGCAATCTTCTGCGCCAGAGGCGAGAGCTCTTCGTGTCGAGACAGTGGCAAGACAGCAACTTTGGTCGGCGCTAGACGACGGTCCAGGCGCAGAACGGTGCGCTTATCCACCCCGCCCTTTGCATTCGGAGCTTCGTCTTCTTCATAGGCGTCTACTAAGAAAGCCATCAGCGACCTGGTCAAACCGGCAGCCGGCTCGATGACGTAGGGAGTCCAGCGTTCATCCAAGGCCTGGTCAAAATAGGACAGGTCGGTGCCGGAGTGCTCGCTATGGGTGGAAAGGTCAAAGTCGGTCCGATTTGCCACACCTTCGAGCTCACCAAATTCACCGGAGGGGAAGCCGAAACGGTATTCAATATCAACGGTGCGCTTGGAATAGTGCGACAGTTTTTCCGCGGGGTGTTCATATAACCGCAAATTGTCCGGGTTAATCCCCAGCCCCGTGTACCAGGCAAACCGCTGGTCAATCCAATACTGGTGCCAGGTCTCATCTTCGCCGGGCTTCACGAAGAACTCCATCTCCATCTGCTCAAATTCGCGGGTGCGGAAGATGAAGTTTCCCGGGGTGATTTCGTTGCGGAAACTCTTGCCAATTTGGGCAATCCCGAACGGTGGTTTCACTCGGGCGGTTTGGACCACGTTATTGAAGTTGACAAAAATTCCCTGTGCCGTTTCGGGGCGCAGGTAGTGCATCCCTGCTTCATCATCGACGGGTCCCAAATACGTCTTGAGGAGCCCACTGAACTCTTTAGGTTCGGTAAATGAGCCTTTATTTCCACAATGCGGGCACGCGATGTCGGCGAGGCCGTTCTCGGGAACCCGACCCTTCTTTTCTTCGAACTCCTCCAACAAGTGGTCGGCGCGGTAGCGCTTGTGGCAGGAAAGACACTCGACCAGAGGATCGCTAAAGACGTCAACGTGGCCTGATGCATTCCACACTGCTGTCGGCAAAATAACGGCCGAATCTAACCCCACGACGTCTGCGCGGGTAGTCACCATGTTTCGCCACCACTGGCGCTTGATGTTTTCCTTGAGTTCTACACCCAGGGGCCCGTAGTCCCACGCTGAGCGAGAACCGCCATAGATTTCACCGGATTGGTACACGAACCCCCGGCGTTTGGCGAGCGCAATGACGCTGTCAAGCTTGCTTTGTGGCGCCACGTCGGAGCTCCCTTAGGTAACAATCAGACCAAACAACTGTTTACCATCCTACCGAGAGGGCTCAGAAGAACCAGACGGCTGGTCCACAGCTCCCCCGAAACGGCGCGTGCGGCGCTGGTACTCCTCAATGGCTTCCCACAACTGCACTCGGGTCATATCCGGCCACAGTGTGGGCAAGAAGACCATTTCCGCATACGCGCTCTGCCACAGCAAAAAGTTGCTGGTCCGCCGCTCGCCCGAGGTTCGGACAAACAAGTCCACATCGGGTTGAGAGGGCAGGTAAAGATTTTGGGCAACCGTTTTTTCGCTAATCCGCCCGGGCGTCACCGATCCTGATGCAACAGAGCTCGCAATCTGGCGAATGGCATCCACGATTTCTGCCCGCCCGCCGTAGTTCACACACATGGTCAGCGTCAACGTGGTGTTCTTTTTGGTGAGCCGCTCCGCTGTTTCGAGATCCTTAATCACACTGGACCAAAGTTTGGGGCGCCGTCCCGACCACCTAATGCGCACACCCCACTCATTGAGCTGGTCTCGCCTACGGCGCAAGACATCCCTGTTGAAACCCATCAGAAATTTCACTTCCTCCGGAGATCGGTTCCAATTCTCGGTCGAGAAGGCATACACCGAGAGGTGGCTAACACCCGCTTGCAAGGCCCCTGCCACAACATCGAGAAGCGCTGTCTCTCCCGCTTTGTGGCCCTCGATTCGAGGTAACCCCTGCGCGTTTGCCCAGCGCCCATTCCCATCCATCACCACAGCAACGTGTTGGGGGATTCTGGAATTGTCAAAGTCGGGTGGCTCAAGCCCTGTCCAATTCAGCGGCAGAAAGTTAGTCATCAGTGGGTCACCGTTGTTTTTTCGCTGCGATCAAGGTGGGCGAAGGATCGAACATGGCGCTCAAGGTGGAACTGGGTGTAGGCGGCAATAATCCCTGACACTTGAGAGGAAACCCCTGATTCTGCCCTCTCGAAAGCCTCCCACTCCCCCGCGAGGAGAGCCTGAAGGAGCTCCTTGGCTCCGGGAGCCAACTGAGGCGTTCCCGGTGGGGCGATATTGGCGGCCACCACGCCACCGAGGGAAACATCGAAGGCGCGGTGGTCCCCAGGCTCCCCCGTGACGGCACACACTTCCAGACTCGGTGACCATCCGGCAAGGGCCAGCGCCCGCAGGAGGTAGCTATCCACAACCTGCCCAGAGGGGTGGTCTCCCTGCGCCAAAGACCGCAGGCCGCCCAGAAGAAGCATGTAGTGGGCTTGCTGGTAATCGTGGTCGCTCAGTGTGTCCGCAGTCTCCACCATGACCATGGCGGAGGTGTATTTCGCGTAGTCGTGGCTGATCGCAGAGGAATAGGCGCCAATAGTGTCAGCCTGTTGAATGATGTCGAGGCTTTTCCCCTCAAAGAGTTGAACATCCACCACGGTGAAGGGTTCAAGCCTGGCGCCAAAACGACTTGTCGTTTTGCGGACCCCCTTTGCTACCGCTCGAACTTTGCCCGACTTTTTGCACAGCAACGTAACAATCTTGTCGGCTTCACCGAGCAGATGTGTGCGCAGCACAATGGCATCGTCTCGGTAGGTGGGCACTCCCCTAGTATCCCGGGTAAACCCCAGCATTCATTGGGCGGCACGCTCTTTCTCCTCTGGTGTGGCGGGGACTGCCGACACTCTCACCTTGATTGCGGTACTCTCTCGGATATCATCGCGTAACAACGAGGGTCCACAACGCCCTCTCAGCGAGCGGCCTCCTCACCCGGGTTGCCTTCCAACATTGCCCATCGGCTTACTTCTTCTTTCTTTGGTGAGGAACACAGATGTCTTTTCGTATTCGTGAGTACCATCCTGCTGACACCGAAGCCGTCCTCGAGCTGTGGGATAGCGCAAAGTCGGAAGGTTTTGACCCGGTGTACGGACTAGCCGAGGTCTTGGCCTCGTGCCAGAAGGATCACGCAGTTCTGGCGGTTGTCGACGAAAAGATTGTTGGTGCAGCGGTAGCTCGGGCCGCCCACGAACAGGGCTGGATTGTCTTTTTCACAACACTTCCGTCTTTTCGACGCCAAGGAATTGGAAGTTCGTTGCTCGCAGCGCTCGAAACTCGAATGGCACCGCTAGGCCTGACAAAGCTTTCCATTTTGGTGCCGGAAAGCCAAGACAAGTCCGATGTTTTAGACCATGCAGGATTTGTTGCCAAGAACCATCTCAAATATTTCGAGCGTGAAATTCCCATCTCCGAAAAGGAGAGAAGCATCCTCGCTGAATTGGGTGGGCGAATATTGCCCAGGGATCTCTGGGCCGGAATTGCGGGGATGCAGCGGGAGAAAGAAATGTTGGAACGCAGACTCGTTATGCCTCTGTCCGACGCGGATTTGGCAGAAAAATTCGGTGTTGAACCTCCCCGCTCGATTGTCCTGTTTGGTCCCCCGGGCACCGGAAAGACAACGTTCGCAAAAGCGGTTGCGTCCCGATTGGATTGGCCCTTTGTTGAAGTGTTCCCCGCGAGGCTCGCAGCAGACCAAAAAGGGCTTGCCGGGGCCCTGCGGGACACCTTCACACGAATCTCAGATCTCGATAATGTCGTGGTATTTATCGACGAGGTGGAAGAAATTGCAGCACAGCGCGGAGGCGAACCTCCTACGGCGTTGCAAGGAGTGACCAATGAGCTGCTCAAGCTCATCCCGCTGTTTCGAGAGCGCCCTGGTCGCTTGCTTATCGTTGCCACAAACTTCATCAGGGCTCTAGATGACGCTTTCTTGCGGCACGGCCGGTTTGACTATGTCATCCCTATAGGCCTGCCTGATGAAACCGCTCGGGAATCGATATGGCGCCGATACATCCCGTCGGAGACCGTTGACACTGTTGACATCGCGGAGTTGGTGACGAGAACAGAGGGGTTTTCACCTGCCGACATCGAATTTGCTGCTCGAAAAGCTGCCCAGCGGGCGCTGGAAGCTGCGGTGTATGACACGGCGCCAGGAGCCCCAACGGGTCCCACCACTGAAGATTATCTCTGGGCAATCGGAGACACTCGGATGACTGTATCCAGTGAGATGGTGGGTGGTTTTCTGGAGGACATTGAGTCCCTCGCCAGGCTATAGAGATTTTCAGGCCCCTCCTGCAGGGTGATTTCTCGCCTACTGCGAGCGTTTGCCCCTCGCTCACACTGCGCTAGTTTTGGACTACCTTCCGCCACCGAGAGTGAGTTCGTTAGTGCTCGATATCGCCAAGCCCACTGTGTTGTTAATGGGTAATGAGACGGACCCGATATATGCGAAAACGGGGCTCGGCATCGCGCACTGGGATGCCGCCAACTGCGTGGGTCAAATGAGATTGACCCCAGAAACAGTCGATGTGGGGCTTCCCGATGTCACCCTAGGCGAGGCGCTCCAGCGCGGTGCCAACACTCTGGTTCTCGGGGTTGTTGTCATTGGTGGCAGCATTCCGCCGGCAACCCTGACGATTCTGCGTCAAGCCCTGGAGCTTGGCCTCGATATCGCTGCCGGTATGCACCAGCGCCTGGGAGATATCCCCGAGCTCCAAGAGGCCGCCCAGAAGTCTGGCCGCCGCATCATTGATGTTCGCGTTCCACCCGAAGAAATCCCCGTGGGAACAGGGGAAAAGCGGACCGGCAAGCGCCTTCTCACGATGGGAACAGATTGCGCCCTGGGAAAGAAGTACACCGCTTTGGCGTTAGCCCGGGAGATGTCACACCAAGGGTTTGACGTTGATTTTCGTGCCAGTGGCCAAACAGGAATTCTGATTTCGGGGGCGGGAATCCCCATCGATGCCGTTGTCGCCGATTTCATATCGGGTGCCGCCGAGATGCTCTCTCCCGATGCGGGTTCCCCCGATCACTGGGACGTTATCGAAGGACAGGGCAGTCTTTTTCACCCGGGATATTCCGCGGTTACCGCAGGGTTGCTCACCGGCTCACAGCCCGATGCGTTTGTCGTGTGTACTCATGCAACGAGGGAACATATGGCGGGGTGGCCGGACTTTCCCTTGCCGAGCATCGGCGAGGTCATTGAGCTCACCGTTCTCATGGCTCAGAGAGTAAACCCGGCAATTCGATGCCTGGGGATTAGCTCCAACACCTCTAGTCTCGCCCCGGAGGAGAGAGCCCCTTATCTCGAAGGCCTTGCTCAACGCTGGTCGCTGCCCGCGGTTGACCCTTTGCATGGCGGGGTGGAACCGTTGGTTTCGGCCCTGACAACCTGGTAACGATCGTGAAAATGTCGGTCGAAGCGCGAACCTTCCCGCTTGCTGCACCTTTTTCCATCACGGGCTATACCTTTAGGGAACTCAACTGCGTGTGGGTGACGCTCGAACACGAAGGATTTTGTGGCCGGGGCGAAGGGACAGGTTCCTACTACCTGGGAGAGACCCCCCGCTCTCTCATCGCAAGCATTGAATCAATTCGCACTCGAGTGGAGTCAGGGATCACCCGTGAAGAGCTCTCTACTGTGTTGCCCATTGGGGGAGCCCGCAATGCCCTTGACTGTGCACTGTGGGACCTGGAATGCAAGCAAACAGGGTCATCGATTTGGCAGCTTGTGGGTGTCGTGCCGCACGAGCTGACGACCGTGGCCACGCTCGGTATTGATACACCTAAGGCAATGGCGGCGAAGGCGAGGGAATGGGCAGATTTTCCGGCGCTAAAAATCAAGCTGGATAACGAGTTGGTCCTGGAACGAATCAGCGCAATCAGGGAGGTCCGGCCTCACGCCACTCTGGTGATTGACGTGAATCAAGGATGGACGATGGAAGAACTCGTCACCTACACTCCGGGCCTTGCGGAATTAGGCGTGTCCTTCATCGAACAACCTCTGCCCAGAGGCCATGATGAGCCCCTGATTGGCTATCAGTCCCCCGTCTCTTTGGGTGGGGATGAGAGCTGTTTGGGCCTGGAGGATTACGAAAGAGTCAAGGACCGATATGACGTCATCAATATCAAACTTGATAAGTGCGGTGGGCTCACCGAAGCCCTCGCCATTGCACACAGAGCGACGCTGGATGGGCTCGAGGTGATGGTGGGAAATATGACCGGGACATCGCTGTCGATGGCGCCTTCGTATGTTGTGGGCCAATTATGCAGCGTCGTGGACATCGATGGCCCACTTCTGTTGGAAAAAGACATACCCGACGGACTGGAATATATGACCGGTGCCAGGGTGAGCATGCCGACTCCCGCGCTGTGGGGTTAGCGCTAGACGGGACAGCGTCGGAGAAGAGGGTGGGCTTCGCGGCCGGAAAATCGGGGCACTCTGGTAATCGCCCCCCTCTGAGAGCGAAACTGGGGCCTGAACCACAAGCTCATGGCTGAGGGTTGCCTTTAGTGGCTCCCCACCAACTCTGACTCGTGAGCCCTGGTACCCATGCGTAGCGCCCGGTTAACCGCAGATACGATGGCCTTCAACGAGGCAGTGGAAATATCCCCATCAATGCCCACGCCCCAGAGGGTTGTGCCATTGACTTCAAGTTCCACATATGCTGCTGCGAGCGCATCCCCGCCAGCGCTGAGGGTGTGCTCAACGTAGTCAAACAGCTTGATGGCCACGCCATGGCTCTCCAAAATACCTAAGAAGGCGGCAATCGGGCCGTTTCCCGTGTGAGCAGCTTCGGATTCTTGATCCCCTTCGCGCAACTTCACCTCAAGCGAAACCTCGCCATCCATGTCGCTGGCCGAGCGGGTAGACAGCAACTCGTAGTGCCCCCACTTCGCTTCGTGCTCTTTCGAGGGCAAGTACTCGTCTTGGAAGATAGTCCAGATTTCTTCGCTGGTGACCTCGCCACCATCCGCATCGGTCTTCGCTTGGACCACCTGGGAAAACTCGATCTGTAGCTTTCGCGGGAGATCGAGCGCATGGTCGGTCTTGAGGAGGTAGCTCACGCCGCCCTTGCCCGACTGAGAGTTCACCCGAATCACGGCTTCATAACTGCGTCCCAAGTCCTTGGGGTCCACGGGGAGGTAGGGAATAGCCCATTCCAGGTCATTCACGGAGACACCTTGCTTGCTCGCTTGGGCCTCCATCGCTTCAAAACCTTTCTTAATGGCGTCCTGGTGGGATCCACTAAAAGCGGTATAAACAAGGTCACCAGCCCACGGGCTTCGCTCGTGCACGGTCAGCTGGTTGCAATACTCCGCGGTCCGTTTGATGTCATCCAAATCACTGAAATCAATCTGCGGGTCAATGCCCTGGGTGAAGAGGTTGATGCCTAACGCCACCAAGTCAACATTTCCGGTCCGCTCACCGTTACCGAAGAGGCATCCCTCAATACGGTCAGCCCCTGCCATGTAGCCCAACTCAGCGGCAGCGACCGCGGTTCCTCGGTCGTTATGGGGGTGAAGACTCACGATGACGTTCTCGCGGTGATTTAGGTGCCTGGACATCCACTCAATGGAATCGGCATAGCGATTAGGCGTCGCCATCTCCACCGTTGCCGGCAAGTTGATGATGACTTTCCGCTCAGGCGTGGGCTCCAAAATTTCCAACACCTGGTTGCAAACATCCACCGCAAACTCGAGTTCGGTCCCGGTATAGCTTTCGGGCGAATATTCGTAATAGACATCCGTGCCAGGCACCATCGATTCCATCGAGCGACACAACCTGGCTCCCTCGAGAGCAATATCGATAATGCCCTGCTTATCGGTGCGAAACACGACATCCCGTTGAAGAGTACTTGTCGAGTTATACAGGTGCACAATCGCCTGCTTCGCCCCCACCAGCGACTCGTATGTGCGCTTAATCAGGTGGTCTCTCGCTTGAGTCAACACCTGGATAGTCACATCATCGGGAATCGCGTTCGTGTCAATCAAGCTTCGAACGAAATCGAAATCGGTTTGCGAAGCAGAAGGAAAACCCACTTCGATTTCTTTGTATCCCATGCGCACCAGCAGATCAAACATCACCCTTTTGCGCTCGGGGCTCATCGGGTCAATGAGGGCTTGGTTCCCATCACGTAAGTCCACCGCGCACCAGCGTGGCGCTTTTGTGATGTGGGTACCAGGCCAGGTGCGATCGCTCAGATCGAGCGGGAACGCCTCGTGATAGGGCCGATACTTGTGAATCGGCATCAAAGATGGCTTTTGGTTATTAATCATGAACGTACTTTCCCTCGAAGTGTGGCCCAGACCGTGCTCAGCCGCGGCGGGGGGTGGCCTAAAGCAGGACCCCGGCGCGGCGGGGAAGAAGGAGGAGTGCGTTATTCACTTCTGTAGGCTAACACGCCACCCTCTGAGATAAAAGGGCACCTAGAGCCCCAGCTTGTCGAGCTTCTTTGAGTCGCGTTGCCATTCTTTGGAAACTTTCACGTGGAGTGCCAGATACACCCGCCTGCCCAACAGTTCTTCGATTCCAGCCCTAGCTTCGCTGCCAATTGCTTTGAGCTTGGAACCTCGATGACCAATGATGATGCCTTTTTGGCTGTCACGCTCAACCCACAAATTGGCAAAAATATGCAACAATCCATCATCACGCTCGGTCATTTCATCGACGGTCACCGCGATCGAATGGGGCAATTCATCCGAGACACCCTCCAGGGTGGCCTCTCGGATGAGCTCTGCTATCCGGGTTTCCTCGCTTTGTTCGGTGGTGGCCTCGCCGTCATACAGCGCCTCCGACTCGGGCAGCAGGGCGAGGATTTCCTTTACCAACACATCCAACTGGGAACCCTTCAATCCAGAGACGGGAATGATGCTCGCCCAGTCCCCCAGCTCATCAACTTCCATGAGCCGCTCAGCGATCATTGCGTTGGAGGCCGCATCAGTCTTGGTGACCAGTGCGATTTTGAGTGCCCTGGGGTATTCCATGATGCTCTGGGCAATAAAACGATCTCCAGGCCCTACTTTTTCGGTGGCCGGAACACACATCGCGATGATGTCTACTTCACCAAGCGTGTGGGAGACAACATCATTGAGACGTTGGCCCAAAAGAGTCCGCGGGCGGTGAACGCCGGGGGTATCGACAATAATGATCTGGCCGTGCTCGCGATGAACGATGCCCCGAATGGCCATGCGGGTGGTTTGGGGTTTTGAAGACGTAATCGCCACCTTGTCGCCCACGAGAGCGTTCATCAACGTGGACTTGCCCACATTGGGGCGTCCCACAAACGTGACGAAACCTGCGCTAAACCCTCGTTGTGCGGTCATGGCAGGGGGATCTCTCCGGTTCGGGCCTGGTCGATTTCCTCACGCAGCGCCTTGCGCTCGAGCCACCCCTCCGTGGGATACACCCGAACCCACGACACTCTTTGGTTTCGCCCCTCCGGGGCTTCTGCCACCAAGCGGATGTCATCGGTATTCGCACTCGAGTCAGCACCGGGTAGGCGACCAATGAGTTTGGTCAGCAAACCACCGACCGTATCGACATCGTCGTGATCCATATCAATGTCGTAAAAATCAGCGAGGTCGTCCAACGAATATTTTGCTGCCACACGGTAGGAATCGGGTCCGATACCTGTGATTTCTTTCACATCGACGTCGTACTCGTCAGAGATTTCTCCCACCAGCTCTTCCATCAAATCTTCCATCGTCACCAAACCCGCGATGCCGCCGTATTCATCGACCACCATGGCGAGATGATTTTGTTCGCGTTGCAAAAACCGGAGCGCGTCATCGACCTTTTTACTTTCGGGAATAAACACCGCTGGTTTAGCGAGGGTAGAGATGGCCGTCTTCTTTGCCTGTGCCGGGGCCTCGTGTTGCACTCTGGCAACATCCCGGAGGTAACAAATCCCTACGACGTCATCGCTGTCTTTGCCGATCACAGGAATGCGAGAGACACCCGTGTCAAGAAAAGCCTTCATGGCATCGGCGAGGGAATCGCCCGCCTCCAGCGTGATCATGTCGGTCCGGGCAACCATGACCTCCCGAACAATAGTGTCGCCGAGTTCAAAAATGGAGTGAATAAGCTCTCGGTCTTCATCCTCCAACATGTCCTGATCTGCTGCCTCGTCCACCCAGTTGCGCAGCTGGTCTTCGCTTCGCAACACGGCTGCACCGCCAGAGCCGGGGGTGACAATGTTTCCGAGAACCACCAGCCCCTCTGCAACAGGCCCCACCAGCAGGCGAAGACCTCGAACCAGCGGGGCAAAGTTTCGAACCATGACCTTGGCGTGCCGAATTCCCACAGACCGGGGGGATGACCCCACGACAACGAAGGACACGGCAATCAGGATGACGCCGGCGACCAGTAACACTTCCCACCACTGTGAAAACCACGCAGAGACGGCCAAGGTAATCAAAATGGCCGCGATGGTGTCGACCACCACACGAACGAAGCGAACCGCGGTGAGGTGGGGAGGCATGTTGGAAGCAAGGGCGTGGAGCGCTTGTGGTTTGCGTTTGGTTGCCGCCTCCTCCAGTAGGTCGTTTCGCCCCACGACACCCAGCGCTGCGCTAATAGCGGTAAGCAATCCACCGACCACAATGAGCGCAACCGCAATCAGAAGGAAAACAATACTCACGCGGGTTCCTCTGCCAAGGCATCGAATCGAGCAAGGATGTCGCCTTGCAGGCCAAACATTTCTTTTTGCTCATCGGGCTCCGCGTGGTCAAAGCCCAAGAGGTGCAGTAGTCCGTGCACGGTCAGCATGCGCAGCTCAGCCATCAGCGAGTGACCCGCTGTGTTTGCCTGTGCGGCAGCCACGGTGGGACACAGCACAATGTCTCCAAGGATCCCTTCGGCTTCCTCTTCGCCCTCACGCCCTGGACGCAATTCGTCCATGGGAAAACTCAACACGTCGGTGGGCCCGGTTTCGCCCATCCACTGCACATGGAGCTCTTCCATTGCTGCTTCATCCACCAGCACAACCGCAACTTCCGCATCGGGGTGGACCCGCAAACCCGACATCGCAAACAGCACTACCTGTTGAAGGCTCGCTTCGTCGAGGCTGGTTCCCGACTCGTTACTGACTTCAACGCTCACGGGCGTTCACCTCGCGAGCGTCATGGGCGGCATAGGCCTCAACGATGGCCGACACTAGGGAGTGGCGGACAACATCACTGGAGGTCAGGTAGTGAAAGTGGATGTCCTCAACATCTTCAAGAATTCCGCCCACCAGCCTGAGGCCGCTGTGACCGCCGGGCACATCGACCTGGGTGATATCGCCGGTGATGACCATTCGGGATTCAAAACCTAGCCGGGTGAGAAACATTTTCATCTGCTCGGGCGAGGTATTTTGGGCCTCGTCCAAGATAATGAAGGCCCTATTCAACGTGCGTCCACGCATATACGCCAGGGGGGCAACTTCGATCGTTCCGCTGGCCAACAGTTTGGGGACAAGCTCGGGGTCCATCATTTCGTGGAGGGCATCGAAGAGTGGCCGGAGATAGGGGTCGATTTTGTCCGTCAGGGTTCCCGGCAAAAATCCTAAACGCTCGCCCGCCTCGACCGCAGGCCTGGTCAAGATGATGCGGTCAATTTCTTTCCTCTCCAGCGCCTGGACGGCTTTGGCCATTGCTAAATAGGTTTTACCCGTTCCTGCAGGACCAATCCCGAACACGATGGTGTGGGAATCGATCGCGTCAACGTAGCTCTTTTGTCCCGTCGTTTTCGGGCGAAGCGCGCGGCCCTTGCTGGAAAGAATTGGTTCGGACAAAAAATTAGTCGGAGCGATCCCACTCTGCTGTGCCGCTACCGCAGCACGCATCATGTCTTCTGCAGATAGCTCGGAATTTTTCCGGGCCACCCGACCCATTTCTTCCAAGAGATCTAGGGCCCGTCGCGCATCCTGCTCGGGACCTGAAACGGTGATGGCATTGCTGCGAACAGCGATGGCGAGAGAAGGAAAGTGTTCTTCCACCAGGGCCAAGACCGCGTCGTTGACGCCCAGGACCTCCACCATGGAGACATCATCCAGGGTGGCCGTGAGCATCTTGGGGGGTTGAGCGGAGGGCTTAGCCGGCAAGAGTGCCCTCTTCCAGGGTCCCCGCTAACACGTGGGCATGAACATGAAAAACCGTTTGACCGGCTCGCTCACCAGAATTGAAGACCAATCGGTAGTCACCCTGGGCATGTTCGGTGGCAAGACTTTGCGCCATGAGGACCATCTCGGCGAGTAATCCCGGATCTGAAGCAGCAAGCTGGGACACCGTGGCGTACTGCTCAGATTTGGGCACAACGAGAAGGTGTACCGGTGCCTGGGGCGCAACATCCCGGAACGCGATCAAGGTGTCAGTTTCCGCCACAATATCTGCGGGGATTTCCCGAGAAATTATCTTCGAGAAAATGGACGGGTTCTCGGTGCTCATAGTCCCCAGTCTAGAGCGGAGGGTTTTCTCGCGCGGCGACTCATTCCCAGCGTCCTAAGACGTGATTGGCGATGGCCAAGCCAGCCATCCCGGCACTCGAGGTGCGCATCACCATCGGTCCTACAGACCCCAGCACTGCTCCCGCGGCCTCGAGTGCTTCTCGCTCGGATGGAGCGATTCCTCCCTCGGGGCCCACGACCAAGACCACAGGCCCACTCGCGCCTTTCAGGCCCTGCGCCAGCGACGCGGAGGCATTGGGCTCCAGAAGCATCATGTGATGGGTTCTGGCCAGGTCGCACAGTTGCGCCAACCCGACAAGCGGGGCAACCTGGGGCACCCACGCGCGGAGCGATTGTTTACTGGCCTCGGCGGCAATCTTTCCCCACCGCGCTAGCCCTTTTGTTTCTTTCTCGCCTGACCACCGCGAAATGCTGCGCGCTGCTTGCCACGGAATAATTCGATCCACCCCTAGTTCTGTGCAGGCTTCCACCGCGCGTTCATCGCGGTCTCCCTTGGCCAGGGCCTGTACCAACCACACTTCGGGGCGCAGCGGGGCTATGTGATCAACACTCTCGACTCGAACGAGTACTTTTTTTGGCGACGTCTCGAGCACCACGCACTGCGCCATGGCTCCGTGGCCATTGGTCAGCGCAATCGACTCACCCACGGCCAGTCGAGCCACCGTGACAGCATGACGGGCCTCATCCCCGACGAGCTCGGCGCTGTCGCCGACGTGAAGCCTCACATCAGCACCCGCTAAATAGAGATGAGCCATTTAGCCAAAAAGCCGGTCGCGGAACTTATGGAACATCCCCTGTTGGGCACCCGCCAGCGACGGGGCGGCGGGCTTGCGGAGCTCTCGAAGCTTTGCCACAAGCTCGGACTCTTTGGAAGAAAGCTTGGTGGGCGTCATCACGTGAAGACCAAAACGCAGGTCGCCGCGCCCATTACCCCGCAACTTCGTCACCCCGCGATTTTTCACGGTAATCACATCAGCGCTTTGTGCGCCTGGCTTTACCGTCACCGACACTTCGCCATCGAGTGCTTCGAGAGTCACCATCTGGCCTTCGATTGCATCGATCACGTCAATTTCTAGGGTCGCGATAATGTCGTCGCCGGAGCGGGAGTAAATTGAGTCACCACGAATAGTGAATTCCAAGTAGAGATCTCCCGCTGGCCCACCGCCGTGGCCAACTTCTCCCTGTCCGGGAAGGTGGATGCGCTGTCCTGTTTCGATTCCGCCGGGAATATCCACCGACAACGCCCTCGTGGCGCGCACCCGGCCTTGACCTGCGCACGTGGGACAGGGGCTATCAATCACCTCTCCAAAACCACGGCAACTACCACAGGGGCTTTGGGTGACCATGTTGCCAAGGACAGAGCGCACAGTCCGCTTGAGCGACCCGGATCCGCCACAGATATCGCACGAGCGGGGCGAGCTTCCGGGCGAGGCGCATGACCCATCACAGGTTTCACACACCACAGCGGTGTCAATTTCAATACTCCGCTGCACCCCAAAAATCACATCTTTGAGGTCAACATCGACGCGCAGCAGGGCATCTTGGCCGCGCTCCTTGCGAGAGCGTGGCCCCTGCTGCTGTCCCCCTCCGCCAAAGAAGTTTTCAAAAATATCGCCAAAAGGTCCAAAACCACCAAAACCTTGGTCACCACCGCGGTCGTAGGACGCGCGCTGCGCGGGGTCTGAGAGAACCTCGTAGGCGTGGGTCACCTGCTTGAAACGGTCTTCCGCTCCAGGCTCGCCGTTCACATCGGGGTGGAGCTCGCGAGCAAGCTTTCGATAGGACTTTTTGATGGTTTCCGCGTCGGCATCCTTGCTCACACCCAGTACTTCGTAGTGGTCAACACTCACAGATTAAGCTCTTTCCTTATCGTCTTCACCCAAAAGTCTGGACAAATAGCCTGCGACTGCACGAACGGCCGCCATGTTGTTGGAATAATCCATCCGGGTGGGGCCCACGACCCCCAAAGTGGCGCTGGATTCGCCACCCGATTGGTATGCCGAAGCCAAAATGGCTACTTCAGAAAGCGCCCCTTCGTTCTCGCGGCCGATTCTCGCCTGGACGTCCGAGGTGTCCCAGTGCATTTCGGTGAAAAGCTTGAGCAGCGTGACCTGCTCTTCAATGGCTTCCAAGACGGGGTAGACGCTGCTGGAAAAATCACCTTCGCCACGGACCAAATTGGCAGCACCCGCCATCACTAGCCGATCGGTGCGATGGCCTTCGACGGCATGGGAGAGAGCCTCCACAATGCCGGCCACCAGCGGAGCTCGATCGGGGGAAACCAATCCTGGCAGGGCCTGGAGGACACCCACCACCTCTGCCATCTCCTTGCCCACCAGCAACTGGTTGAGCTGTGCACGAAGCTCGGCAATGACAACCTCGTCAATGTCGCGGGGGCATTCGAGAATGTTCTGGTCAACCGAGCCGCTATCGGTAATCAAGACGGTCATGAGTTTGTGGGCTCCCAGGGGAAGTAATTCAACATGACGCACGAGGGCAACGCTGAGAGTCGGATATTGCAAAATAGCGACCTGGTTGGTCAGTTGGGAAAGTAGACGCACGGTTCGACCGAGGGTGTCATCGAGGTCTGCAGATTCCTGCAAAAACAGTTCTATGGCGTTTCGTTGGCCCAGGGACAGTGGCCGAACTCCTGCCAGCTGATCCACAAACATTCGATAACCCTTGTCGGTCGGGACCCGACCGGCAGAGGTGTGGGGGGCGCTGATGAGGTCTTCTTCCTCCAACAAAGCCATGTCATTGCGGATGGTGGCCGCCGACACACCAAAACCATGTCGATCCGCGATCGATTTTGACCCCACAGGTTCTTTAGAGTCGACATAATCCTGAACGATGACCTTCAAGACGTCGAGGGCGCGTTGAGACACCATGGTGACCGGCCTCCTCGTTAGCAGTCTCTGTGGGTGATTGCTAATTGTATCGAGGAAGACTCTGGGAGTGACTCAGGTGAGCTCCCGGGCAAGATAATCCGCCACCAGTCGGCCCTGAAGAGTGAGGACCAACCTCCCCGCAAGCGCCGCCTTACCCTCGAGCAAACCGGTGCCAATGGCTTGGGCGATAAACCCAGAGGTGCCCTCTGCAACATCGTCCTGGGAAATTCCCTCGCGCATGCGAATCCCGAGCAGCACTTTCTCCACCGCCTGGTCGTGTGCGGTCAAAATTTCCCGCGAATGGGCCGGGGACGCACCCGCCCCCACACGATCGGCATACGCCGCGGGGTGTTTCACATTCCACCAGCGCACCCCGCCCACGTGGGAGTGGGCGCCGGGCCCAACTCCCCACCAATCACTGGAATTCCAGTAGCTGCGGTTGTGTTGGGATTCCTGCTCGCGGCTTCGAGCCCAGTTGCTAATTTCATACCAGCCGTAGCCCGCAGCACTCAGCAGTGATTCCGTTGCAAGATACATGTCGGCATGAGTGTCATCATCGGGGCTCGCCAATTCACCGCGGCTTATCCGTCGAGCAAGTGCTGTTCCAGGTTCCACAATCAAGGCGTAGGCCGAGAGATGATCGGGCTCTAAGGCCACCGCGAAGCTCAGCGTTTCTTCCCACATCTCAAGCGTTTCTCCGGGCGAACCGTAAATGAGGTCTAAGGACACCGCGAGACCCGCATCCCTGGCTTCCTTCACTCGAAGAGGGACCACTTCAGGGTCATGGGTTCGATCCAGTACTGCCAATACCGAAGTGTTCGCCGATTGCACCCCGAAGGACACTCGAGTGAAGCCCCCGTCGGCCAAAGCCTGCAATTCTTCACCGGTGACGCTGTCCGGGTTGGCTTCGACTGTCACATCTGCGCCTTCCGCCACGCCCCAGGTGTCCCTGGCCTGCTGGAGAAGTTCGACCAAAGGTTTAGGTCCCAAGAGCGTCGGGGTCCCCCCGCCAAAAAACACGGTGTTGAGCTTTCTCGGCGCAATACCGGTTTCTTTCATCACCCGCGCCGCGAGAACCATTTCGGCTGTGGCGTGGTCAGGATAGGAATCCCTCGAGACACCGCGATGTTCCTCCGCGGTGTAAGTGTTGAAATCACAATAGCCACAGCGATGCGCGCAAAAAGGGACGTGGATGTAGAGGCCAAAGGCTCGCTGCTGCGCGCCCCGTGCCACAGAGGGGGGAAGCAGCCCATCGCGGGGTGCAATGTCCCCATCGGGAAGAGGGCTAGGAGACATTGATAAACCAGATGGTGTGCATTCTGGTCAACATCACAGCGACGGTGCCAGCGAGAAGACCCAACACGACATTCGACATGACTGAGCGCTCCACGAGTGCCCAGACCATGGCGGCAGGAACCATCAGAACCGCTGTGACGCCATACATCCACCATTCCAGCAGCGAACCAGTGGGGGAATTCCCCAGCGCGGGCGCAAAGGCTCCCATCCCCAACTGCACCACCAAAAGCAGCAACACCACGGTCACCGGCCCCAGTGTGAAATCATTCGGGGTTTTGCCGAGAATGGCGAACACCACGGCGCTGACCCCAGCGCCCGCGGCAAGGACTACTTGTGCCCACACAAACCATTCGATCACGAATTACTCCTGCTTAGCTGGCTACGCCCATCAGGATACGGCTTGCACCTGCACGGGACTCGACCACGGCAACAAGTTCACCCGATTCTTCTTCCAGCGCAGCCAGAGGTTGATCAGCAGGCCAGGACTCGGCGTCAACGGCGCGGCCGTGTCGCAAATCATCGGCTTCATCGACGTCAACCTTCACCACGGGCATAATTTTGCGGGCCACCTCGGCCAGGCTGAGCAGCGACGCCTCGGTCAAATCCTCGGCGCGCGGTGCTGACTCAACGCTAAAAGGACCTATCCGGTCTCGGGTCAGGGCCACCAAGTGACCGCCCACCCCCAATACGGCACCGATATCGCGGGCCAACGCCCGGATATAGGTCCCCGAAGAACACTCCACCACCAGCTCGACATCGATGAAACCTTGCCCCGCGACGCTGTGGCCGACCGTCAGGGAATGAACGGTCACTTGCCGGGCTTTGAGGGTAACTTCCTTGCCTTCCCGCGCCAGCGCGTAGGCCCTTTTTCCATCCACCTTGATGGCGCTAAAGCTTGAAGGAACCTGCTCAATCACGCCCGTGAAGCCCGCGGCCGCCTGGGCGATGGCTTCCGGAGTGCAGAGAGAAAGATTTCCTTGTGCCTCCAACGCCTCGCCTTCTGCGTCATCTGTCGTGGTCGCATAGCCCAAACGCATAGTGGCCCGATAGGTCTTGTCGGCCCCCACAATAAAGGTCAATAACCGTGTTCCCGGCCCGACCCCCAATACGAGCAGTCCGGTTGCTGCGGGGTCAAGAGTTCCCGCGTGGCCGATCTTTTTGGTCCCCAGCGCTCGTCTTGCTTGAGCGACGACATGGTGGGAGGAAACACCCAGCTCTTTATCAACCAGGGCTATCCCCGAAATCATCTAACCCAGTGCCTTGGTATGCCACACGGTCTTGATCTCGACAAACGCAGTGATCCGACCCAATCCCGGTGCAGGGATGCCCTCCTTCGGAGCGGAGACACGCTTGAGCGTTTCGGCGGCAGCTTGCTCCCACCCGAGAGCCTCATAACCACCACCGCCGGCGAGATCCAGAGCATTGACGTCAGCGTGAGAAGCCATCCACGGCATGATCACAGACGGGTCACCGGTCAGGATATTGACGACACCGCCTGGAACATCGCTGGTGGCCAGCACTTCGGCAAAACTCATCGCTGATAGCGGTTGAGAAAAGTGCGACAGGATGACCGCGGTGTTACCGCTGGTGATGATGGGGGCAAGAACAGCACTAAGCCCCAACAGGCTTTCTCCTGTTGCCCCCTGTGGAGCTAGGGCCACTACGACCCCGGTGGGGTCGGGCGTGGAGAGGTTGAAGTAGGGACCTGACACGGGGTTACCGTTTCCGGCTATCTGAGCGTACTTATCCGCAAAACCGGCATACCAGACCCACGTGTCAATGGCGGCGTCAACCTGGGTGCCCGCAGCCCTAGAGCTGACACCTTCACTTTCGCGAATCTCCGCCACAAATTGATCTCGTCGGCCCTCCAGCACCTCGGCGATTCGATAAAGAATCTGGCCGCGGTTATACGCGGTGAGCCCTGCGAACCCGGGGAACGCGGCCCGTGCTGCCACAACGGCGTCCCTGGCATCTTTTCGGCTTGCCAATGCTGCGTTGGCTAAAAACTCTCCCTTAGGGGTCTTCGCCTCAAAAGTGTGTCCACTCTCTGAGCGAGGAAATTTTCCCCCGATGTAGAGCTTGTAGGTCTTGGGAACACCGAGTCTGGCCATTATTTTCCCCCTGCTTTCTGATCGCTGGGGCTCAGGTATGCGGCGAGACCGTGACGGCCTCCTTCGCGTCCGTAACCCGATTCTTGGTATCCACCAAAGGGGCTGGCGGGGTCAAACTTGTTGAACGTGTTGGCCCAAATCACACCGGCGCGAAGCTTGTCCGCAATGGCCAGCATGCGCGATGCTTTCTCCGTCCATATTCCGGCACTCAATCCGTAGGGGGTGTTGTTCGCTTTCGCAACAGCCTCCTCGGGGGTGCGGAAGGTCATCACTGAGAGAACAGGTCCAAAGATCTCTTCGCGGGCAATGCGGTGGCTGGTGTGCACATCGGTAAACACCGTTGGGGCAAACCAGAAACCCTTTTCAGGAATCGCACACGCGGAGGTCCACCTCGTTGCACCCTCGCCCTCGCCGCTACCGACCAATTCCGTGATCCTTTCGAGCTGAGCCTTGGAATTAACAGCGCCAATGTCCGTGTTCTTATCGAGCGGGTCACCTAAGCGCAGGGTGGACAGGCGCTTCTGGAGTCGGTGAACGACATCATCGTGAATGTTTTCTTGCACCAGCAGCCGCGATCCCGCGCAACAGACATGGCCCTGGTTGAAGAAGATTCCGCTGACAATTCCTTCGATCGCTTGGTCTATGGCGGCATCATCAAAGATAATGTTGGCGCCCTTGCCCCCCAATTCCAGGGTAACTTTCGTTCCTGTCCCGGCCAGTGTGGATGCAATCTGACGCCCGACCGGAGTGGACCCGGTGAACGCAAGCTTGTTGATCCCCGGGTGGGACACCAATGCGGCCCCAACAGCACCAGCTCCGGTGACGATGTTCACCACACCATCGGGCAAACCCGCCTGCTGGCAAATTTCCGCAAAAAGTAGAGCGGTCAGCGGTGTTGTTTCCGCTGGTTTCAAGACCACCGTATTTCCCGCAGCGAGTGCCGGCGCAATCTTCCACGCCAGCATCAGCAACGGGAAATTCCACGGCACAATCTGCGCGGCAACCCCTAGCGCCTGCGGGTTGGGTCCAAGCCCTGCATATTCGAGCTTGTCGGCCCAGCCTGCGTAGTAAAAGAACCACGCTGCCACCAGAGGGAGATCCACATCACGGGTTTCGCGAATGGGCTTGCCGTTGTCGAGGGTTTCGGCAACCGCAAGTTCGCGAGACCGTTCTTGAATGATCCGGGCGATCCGGAACAGGTACTTTCCCCTCTCGCTCCCCGACATTTTTGACCACGTCTTGTCATAGGCCGCTCGGGCTGCCTTCACCGCGCGGTCAACATCGTCCTCCGTGGCCTGAGAAACAGTGGTGATTTTCTTCTCGGTGGAGGGTGAAATGGTGTCGAAGGTTGACCCGCTGGAGTCAACAAATTTCCCGCCGATGAAGAGCCCGTAGGAGGGCTTGAGATTCAGAATCGAGGTCGATTCTGGCGCTGGGGCATAATCCAAAAACGTCATATCTAGTCCACACTCACATAATCGGGGCCACTGTAGTGACCGTTTCGCATCTTTTGTCTTTGCATCACTACGTCATTGAGCAAACTGGAAGCGCCAAAGCGGAAGAGGTCCGGCGTGAGCCAGTCTTCACCGACTGTCTCGGCAACCGCCACCAAATACCGCAGCGCATCTTTGCTCGCCTTGATTCCGCCGGCAGGTTTCATGCCGATCTTTTCGCCCGACATCGCATACCAATCGCGGATCACTTCGAGCATGGTCACCGTCACCGGCAAGGTTGCCGCGGGCGCAACTTTTCCGGTGGAGGTTTTGATGAAATCAGCACCGGCAAGTATCGCCAACCAGCTGGCTCGACGGACGTTATCAAGGGTGGCAAGTTCGCCTGTTTCCAAAATGACCTTGAGGTGGGCGTAGCTGCCATCTCCTCGCCTGCACGCTTCCTTGACCGCCACAATCTGGTCATAAACCAAGCCCCAGGAGCCCGAGAGGAAGGCGCCACGGTCGATCACCATGTCGATTTCATCCGCACCTTCAGACACTGCATATTCGGTATCCAAAATCTTGACGGGCAAGCTAGCCCGACCGCTCGGGAACGCTGTTGCCACGGCTGCGACGGCAATTCCATCCGCTCGGTGTGAAATGTGCCAGGAACCTAGTGATTCTCTGACTTCAGCCACCTTGTCGCCATAGACACACACCGCTGCCACCGACGGGGCTGTGGGGTCGAAAGGGTCGGGCAGAGTTGCTTTCTGGGCAAGCGTGTGGACCTTGCCACGGGTGTCCGCACCCTCCAACGTCGTCAAGTCCACCATCGACATGATCATGTCAAGACCGGCCATCTTCGAGGTGGTCTTGATCGACCGGGTCGCAAAGCCTGCTGCTCGAGCCTCTGCGCCGACGGTGTCAACACCGGGGATGCCATTGAGGAAGGTGGTCAGGGCTTTCTCGGTTGCCCCGGAGCCCAGAACGGAGTGAGACCGATCAGTGGGCGCGAGTGCGGTGACTCTGGTGCTCATGGGGTGGTGTCCTTTGGTTGATTGTCGAGCAAAAAAGTTGCGGTGGCTTCATCCATAATCATTACAGTGGCCAGCGAGCTGCGGGCAATAGCCAGGGCCACCTGGTGTTTATCCGCGCCTGACACCACCGCAATGCTGCGGGGAGCCTGACGAAGGCTTTCCAAGGAAAGCCCCAGGGTTCGGTTATCCAGTTCGGGATCGGCGATGTCGCCTTCCTGGGTGATGTAGCGGCCAAGAACATCCCCCACCGCGCCTTTGTCCTGTAGGCGCTGCACATCATCGTGGTTGATATACCCCGACTGCACGTGAATGCTCGCTTCGGTCGCGGGTCCAGCGCTGAAAAGGTAGGTGTCTGCCTCACCCGCGTGGGCAAGAACACTCCGAATGAAGCGATCAGATTCGATCGCCTGTTTGGTTTCTGCTCGCTCCAGAATGGCAGGGGTAGGAAGCAGGGTGACATCACCACGACCCTTATTTGCGATCATGGTGGCGGCGGCCGAGGCCAACCCGGGTGACTGACTGTGGCTCACAGCACCGTTAACCTGAACGACTTTCACGCCGTTGCCCCACGGCTGGGGAAGGGCTTGAGCAACGAGGTGGAGTGTCTTACCCCAGCTCACGCCCAACACGTGAGTCAAGGGGCGCATCGACACGAGGTAATCCGCAGCAGCCGATGCTACGCGGTGGTGAATGCCGGCATCTTCGACGTCACGAGGGACCACAATTGCAGCGGTCAAATCGTAGGCCGCGCACACATCGTGTTCCAGCCCTAAACGCCGTGCGCGCGGGTGAACAATCTCGATACGGATGATGCCCTCTTCGCGGGCTTGGGTAATCAGGCGGCCCACTTTCCAGCGGGTGATGTTAAGAAGCGCCCCGATTTCATCTTGCGTTTTATTCTCTTGGTAATAGAGCTCTGCCGCCCGAACAGCAAGCAGTTCGTTGTCAACCACGGGGGTACCCATTACTCCAGGCTACGACTCTTGAGCCTGGTGCGCAACAATTGTTGCGCTACTTGCTCAAATGAGCAGGAGTGTTCTTTTCGGTCAGTTCGTGATCCACGCTCCGCTCTCGTGCCAGCACCCAAATGGCCGGCACCTCCATCAGAATGACCGCCATGAGGAAGAGGACACTGATCGTCCACGAATCAGTCACCTGCAAAACAAAACCCACCACCAGCGGCCCCGCTGCCGAAAATAGGTAGCCAATCTTGTTCACATAACCACTCAGCACCAAGGCCGAGAGGTGGTTGGAGGTTCGAAGGCCAATCAGAGTGAGAGACAGCGGGAAAGTCAGAGGGCCGAGCGCGATCAGAATTACCCAGAGATAGGTCGCAGCGCCCGGTGCCACCAGCAGACCTGCCATTCCCGCCAACCCGCAGGCCACAGCAACTCCCGTGAGGATACTCGACCACCCCATCCGGTGGGCTAGGGGCGGGATGATGAGCGACATCGGCAATCCCGTAATGGTAAAAATCCCCAGCGCTAGTGCAGCCTGCTCGACACTCATGCCAGCTTCATCAATCAGCAACTGTGGCAATAACGCAAACCACGTGTACGCCATGGCGCCAGAGACGGCAAAGATGGTCATGATCGCGACCGCTGTGGGGGATTTTGACAACGAAACATTGGGTGACCCCGCAGCCAGGCCGCCCGCAAGCTCTGCTTCAGCCAGCCCGCGACGTTTCGCAAGGGGCAACACCAAGAGCCAGGGAATCGCGCCCACGATGCTGATAATGGCCCACGCACCTAGAGAGACACGCCACCCCGCAAGGTCTGCCATCCACACCCCCAAGAAGGAAGGTGCCGAAGAGGAGAGGGCCATTGCTGTTCCATACGCTGCCGTCACGCGACCAATAGCGTGCGGCGCATAGAGCTTTACCAGGCCGGGGAGAATCACATTGCCCACCCCCGCGGCAATCATGAGCACGGCGGTAGCGACAAAAAGAGACAAGAAGGTGGGTGATGCTCCCCGCCACACATGCGCCAGTGCGCCAAGCACTCCCACGGCAATCGCAGCGGTTTCCAACCCCACTTTTTGTGCCAACCACGGTGAAAACCAGGCCGCCAAGGCGTAGGCAATCGGCGGGATGGTGCCAATGATTCCCAGCGGCAAGCCTTCCATTGCCAGGTCCAGATCCATCGACGGCGCCAAGGGCGCAATCGCCGCTACCCCGGTTCTAATTCCGAGGGCGAGAAGAATGACCCCGGTAAGGGCGAAAACAATGGTGGAGCGGCGGGTTTCTGGCACCGGATAAGACTATGCCTCGAGGGCGCCGGTCAGGATGGTGCGAATGGCCTTTTCGTCTTCGCTCATTTGCGCGGCCAATTCCACACTAGAGGGAAAAGTTTGCATTCCGCGAATGAATTCGACAAACTCCACGCGAATCATTTCGCCATACAAATCCAGCGAAACATCGAGCAGATGGGACTCCACCACACTCTCGGTGAGCTCGCCAAAAGTGGGATTGACACCTACCGAGGTAGCGGCCGGGTATCGCTGACCCTGATGGGTAACCACGGTGGCATAGACCCCGTCAGCGGGCATCAGTCCCTCCAAGCGCTGAGCCAGGTTAGCTGTCGGATAACCCAATTCTCGGCCCCGTTGCGCGCCGCTTCCGACTTCGCCCCGAACCGAGTGGTTGCGACCCAGCAATCGAGAAGCCTGAGCCACTTCACCGCAGGTGATATGACCGCGAATCATGGTGGAAGAAACCCGCTCGCCCTCTTCTTGACACACGTCGGCGACCACTTCCACCCGAAAACCCCAGTGTTCTCCTTCGTGTCGCAGCGTGTCGATAGTTCCTTCGCCGCCATGCCCATATCGGAAATCCCCCCCGACCAGCACCACCGCTGCGGAGAGACCCTCCGCGAGGACTATTTTCGAAAATTCTTCGTGGCTGAGCGCAGAGAGCTCGTCATCAAAGGGCAACACCACCACGCGGGCAATACCCGCTTGGGATAACAACTCAACCTTCTGGCTCTCGCTCACAATGGGGAGTGGTTCCTCGCCTGGGCGCAGCGTGGCATGGGGGTGGCGGTCAAAGGTAATGACGGTGGTTTCCGCCTTACCCGCCATGGCGGTGAGCTGCTGAATAACCTGGACGTGGCCGCGATGGACACCATCAAATTTCCCGATCGATACAGCCCGCCTGCGGCCATCTCCAGGCAAGGAATCAAGCCCGTAATTCACGGAGACCGGGCTCACGAGGCCACCTTCGGGCGAACAAGCCACCACAACCCCACGACGGGCAGGACAAGAGGAATGAACGCGTAACCCGCACCAAACTGGGACCAAATGGTGGCATCGGGAAATAGTTCCGGGCGCACAAACGACACAGCGCCAACTCCGACTACTCCCACCAGCTCAATTCCTAACGCCACCATCGCCACGCCTCGTGCGCCTTTTCGCGCACTGAGTGCAATCGCGAGGGTAGCAAGAACATACATCAGCGCGGCAAAGGAGGAAAGAGAATAAGCAAGTGGGGCTTGATCGAACTTCGTCAACACCTGAAAGCTTGAGCGGCCCAGACCGGCAAGACTCAAAATTGCGTAGAGGGCGACGATGATTCGGTGCAGGGCTATCGACCTCGTCGGCGAGGTCGAAACAGGTGCCACCGGGTGCGTCATCGGTTTACTTTTCTTTCTTCTTTTCCACATCACCGGACAAGGCGGCGATGAAGGCATCTTGAGGAACTTCCACGCGACCGACCATTTTCATGCGTTTCTTGCCCTCCTTCTGCTTCTCCAACAACTTTCGCTTGCGGGTGATGTCGCCTCCATAGCACTTGGCAAGAACATCTTTGCGCATCGCCCGGATGTTTTCTCGGGCAATAACGCGGGCACCAATGGCTGCCTGGATGGGCACTTCAAACTGTTGGCGGGGAATGAGTTCCCGAAGCCGCTGGGTCATCAAGACCCCGTAGGAGTAAGCATTGTCACGATGCACAATCGCGCTGAAGGCATCCACCCGGTCCCCTTGAAGCAAGATATCGACCTTCACCAGATCCCCTTCAGCATCACCCGCGGGTTCGTAATCGAGCGAGCCGTACCCTGCCGTCTTCGACTTCAGCTGGTCAAAAAAATCGAAGACAATTTCACCCAGTGGAATGGCGTACCGAATCTCGACCCGGTCTTCCCCCAGATATTCCATCCCTTGGAGAACGCCGCGGCGAGATTGACACAATTCCATAATCACTCCCACATAGTCCTTGGGGGCCAACACCGCGGCGTTGACGACGGGTTCTAATACTTTCGCTACCTTGCCCGTGGGGAACTCGCTGGGGTTCGTAACCAGAATCTCCGAGCCATCATCGAGTTCCACGGAGTACACCACCGACGGTGCTGTGGCGATGAGCTCGAGACCAAATTCGCGCTCGAGCCGTTCGCTGACGATTTCGAGGTGCAGGAGGCCTAAGAATCCACAGCGGAACCCAAAACCCAGCGCCACGGATGTCTCCGGTTCGTAAACGAGTGCCGCATCAGAAAGTTTCAGTTTGTCGAGAGCCTCCCGAAGGTCAGGGTAGTCGCTGCCGTCCAAGGGATACAGTCCCGAAAACACCATCGGTTTGGGTTCCGTGTAACCCGGGAGCGACTGGGTGGCCCGGTTCTTCGTGCCCGTGACGGTATCGCCAACTTTGGATTGGCGAACGTCCTTCACTCCCGTGATCAGGTAACCCACCTCACCCACCCCAAGACCTTGGGAGGGTGTGGGCTCGGGCGAGCTCACACCGATTTCCAGAAGTTCGTGCTGGGTTTTCGTCGACATCATTTCGATGCGCTCTTTGGGAGAAAGCGAACCATCGACCATTCGCACATACGTGATCACGCCCCGATAGGAGTCATACACGGAGTCAAAAATCAATGCCCGCGCGGGGGCGTTCGGGTCTCCTTGAGGCGCGGGAATAGTTTCCACCACCAGGTCCAGAAGTTCCGCAACACCCGCTCCTGTCTTGCCGCTCACACGCAAGACATCATCGGGCGAACCCCCAATGAGGCTAGCCAGCTCTTTCGCGTAACGCTCTGGCTCGGCTGCTGGCAAGTCGATCTTGTTCAATACCGGAATGACGGTGAGGTCGTTTTCCAATGCAAGATAAAGGTTCGCCAGCGTTTGAGCCTCAATCCCCTGTGCTGCATCCACGAGCAAAATCGCCCCCTCGCACGCGGCCAAAGAACGAGAGACCTCGTAGGTGAAATCCACGTGTCCAGGGGTGTCGATCATGTTGAGTGCGTAGGTTTTTTCACCGACCGTCCAGGGCATCCGAACAGCCTGGGACTTGATGGTGATGCCCCGTTCGCGTTCGATATCCATCCGGTCGAGATACTGCTCGCGCATGTGCCTGGCATCCACCACACCGGTGAGCTGCAGCATGCGGTCGGCAAGGGTCGACTTGCCATGGTCGATGTGCGCAATGATGCAGAAATTACGCAGGCGCCACGTATCTGTGGACGCCGGCTGGATATCGCTAGCAGAGTGAGAAGTCATGTGACTTGATTCTCCCATGCTTAAGCGGTGGCACCCTGCGCATCCAACTGGTATCGTTGCGCTTTGGCTTGCTTATTTCCGGGCCCTCTCTCCCGGATTTGAGAACACATTCTCACCCTGATGGGGTCCCACAGGAATGTTCCCTAAGGCCAACATACGAAAAAGGAAATTTAGTGGCAAACATTAAGTCGCAAATCAAGCGCAACAAGACCAACCAAAAAGCAACAGACCGCAACCGCGCTGTCCGCAGCGAAGTGCGCACCTCTGTGCGACAAGCTCGTGAAGCCATCAAGGCAGGCGACAAGGACAAGGCCGTAGTCGCTGTCACTGCAGCAAGCCGCAAACTTGATAAGGCCGTAAGCAAAGGCGTGCTTCACAAGAACCAGGCCGCAAACCGGAAGTCCGCAATCTCTCAGCAGGCCGCGGCTCTCTAGTACTTCTGAAGAAGCGGGCAACCTTAGGGTTGTCCGCTTCTTTCTTCGTGCACTGGCACGGAAAGGGGGGAAAGAGGGCAGACTTACCCCAGGTGTTGTAGCCTCCTTGAAGAAAAGAGAGAGAACAAAACATGGCCCCCACTGTGATCCTCGACGTCGACACCGGTGTTGATGATGCTCTCGCGATTCTCTACGCAACCCGCCACCCCGATGTCAGGATGCTGGGGATTACCTGTGTTGATGGAAACACCAATCTTGCCCAGGTCTGCCGGAACACCCTTCAAGTGCTCGATGCCGCAGAAGCAGGCCCGATTCCTGTGGCGGCTGGGGCCGCCAGGCCTCTCATGGGTCCGGTCGGAGATTCCTCCCACGTCCACGGCGATGATGGGCTTGCGGGCCTCGCCAACCGAGATACCTCCAGGACCCTGGACCCCCGTCACGCCATCGAGCTCATGAGAGACCTCGTCGAAGAGTCCGACGAACCGGTCACCCTGGTTCCGGTTGGCCCCCTGACCAACATCGCGCTTTTCCTCTCCACGTTCCCCGCCACTGCCGCAAAAGTCGAACGAATCGTTCTGATGGGCGGTTCCGCTTCAGGGGGCAATGTCACCGCGACCGCGGAATTCAATGTGTGGCATGACCCCGAAGCCGCCCACATCGTTTTTTCGAGCAGCATCCCGCTCACGATGTATGGCCTGGATGTTTTCTACGATCTCACTCTCGGCGAGAGAGAAGTAGCAGAACTCCGTGCCGCAGGAACGCCGGCCTCAACACTCGGGGCTGACATCAGTGACTACCGCCTGAATTCGCCCGACGCGGACATGACCCTTGGCGATTACGGGGCAGTCGCCACCATGCTTCACCCCGAGCTCGCCACTGGCATCCCCATGCTCGTCTCAGTCGACACCTCCTTCGGGCCAGGGCGCGGGCAAACAATCTGTGACCAGCGGCCGAAAACAGGGGACCCCTCCGATACTCGGTTGGGCCGAGAATGCACAGTCATTGTTGACGTTGACGCTGAAGCAATGGTCCGACTGTGGATCGACCGGATGAAATAGGCCCGAACCTTTTCGAGGGGAAACCTCTGTCACAATGGCGAAATGTTTCAGTGCTCCTTCATGTTTATTCCGCGGGCGCGGGATGATGAGTTCTTTCTTCTTGACAACGCCATTGCCTCCTATGCGGAGAGCTTGTCTGGCTTCCTAGGCTCTGAATCCTGGTTTTCTGAAGACAAGAAAAAAATCAACGCGGTCTACTACTTCGAGACCATGGAAGTCGTGCGCACGTTTGCCCGGTTCCCCACCCATCAAGAGGCAAAAGAAAAATACGCCCAGTGGTATGACGGCTACCAGGTGGTGATTTCAGAAGTACAGGCCACCTACGGTGATGGAAAAATGGACCACATCACCCGCTAAACCGCTACACCAGTTTTTTGCCCCGGTGGGAAACAATCCGCACCAATCTCTCCAGCGAGTAGTGCGGGTTGAGTCCGTGTCCTTTGAGGGAAGCGTCAGTAGCAGCAACCTCAAGAATTGCTACCCCAAGCCCCGCCTCATCCCATCCCTGGAGATTTCCTCTGGCAGCTCTCGCCTGCCACGGCGCCATACCCAACTCCGCAGCAACGGCGTCGTTACTGCCACGTGTACCGCCAACCTGAGCCATAGCGCGCAGCTTCATGGCAAAAGCCGAGACAATCAAAATGGGTTCAGCCCCAGAATCCAACGCCTGCCGCAGGAGCAGAGTGGCTTGGGTGAAACGACCTGAGATCGCCGAATCAGCCACCTGAAACGACGTCGCCTCCACGCGAGACCCGTAATAGCGGGAGATGGTTGCTTCGGTTATCTGGGCGCCCTCGGCGTCAGAAATAAGCTGCTGACAGGCCGAGGCAAGCTCCGCTAGGTCCGAACTAAACGCATCGGCAAGGGCGCGCTGCGCGCCTGGGGTAATAGAAGCCCCCATCCGCTGAAACTCCGCAGAAAGAAAGCTCATCCGATCGCTATCTTTCTTAATCTCTTTGCACTCCACGATGAGCGCGGTGGGACCGGATTTTTTGAGGGCATCGAGAAGCTTTTTCCCCCGGTTGCCCCCACCGTGGCGCATCACCACCACCACCTCGTGTTCGGGTGACTCCAGATAGGTCAATGCTTCTTCCAGAAAAGCATCACTGCACTTCTCCAGCGCAGTCACTCTCACCAGTCGCGGTTCACCGAAAAGGCTGGGGCTTGCCATCTGAAATAGTTCACCACCGACATAGCTGGAGGCGTCAATGTCGCTGATCTCAACTCCCGCATCAGCTGATTTCAGCCGGTCGGTCAAAATCCTCATGGCACGATCGGCCAAGAAGGATTCGGGGCCACTAATGAGGACGACAGGTGCATCTCTGATGCCATGCCACGGAACCACGGGTGCCGCAGGTGTCACTGCCATGGGGCCCCTTCCACCAAGAAATTCCAGACTACCCGGAGGGCTCTTCCTTCTCCGACCACACCACGAGCGCTCCGGCAGAATTTTTTCCCAGCGCGAGAGTCCCCCGCTGGTCGGACCGAAGCGCTGCAGTACCGAGGGCCTCCAGAAAGCCGAGAGCCTTGTCCGTGGGGTGGCCATAAGTGTTATCGGCTCCCACCCCGATGAGCCCCACCCGGGCTCCGAGTTCTTGATAAAGCCCCGCGTATTGGTCTGAGGAGCCGTGGTGGCTGACTTTCACCACATCCACCCCACCCAGTCGCTGCCTCCCCTTCAGAATGCGCTGAGGGATTTCTCCCAAATCCCCCAAGAAAATCCCCGAGAGACAATTCGTGCAGCCCTCGAGCGGGGTGAGGGTGACCACCACACTGGAATCATTGCCCGGCTCAGAAAGCTCGGCCCTAATGGGCCAGACCACCTCGAGTAGTGAATTACCCAACCGCATCGCATCACCGGCAACCACTTCCTGAACCCTCGCGCCGGAGAGCTCCAAAGAAGAAACGATCTCTTGGTCCTGGGCGCCAATTGCTGGTCCCCGCCAGACCAGTGGGGTGCGCCCTGCAAGCGCTGGCCACCCGCCCACATGATCAATATCGAAGTGACTGAGGATGGCCACATCAATCTCGCCAATGCCAAGCAGCTCAAAGCACTCACTGAGCGCCCGGGGATCCTCCCCCGTGTCGATGAGCCCCACGTCCCCTCCGGATCGCATCAGGATCGCATCCCCTTGCCCCACATCACACTGGGCGATACTCCAGTCATCAGGAATACCTGCTTTGAGAATGACTCGCGGCGCAAGAAATCCCGTCATTACCGCCAGCGCAAAGATTCCCCACACCCCCGCAAGAGCGCGTCGAAGCCCTGGATGATGGCGACTGTTCAACAACAACCAGGTGATACCCAAGTACCCCAGCGCAGCAGCAGCGACAAGACCCCACCATCCTGGCGGCCAGGGGATTGTCGCAAAAGGAAGTGCAGCAAGCGAGCGGCCGATAGACGCAATATAGGCAGAGGGCCACCAGGCCAACCAGACCAACCCAGCGGACAGGGCAGGGAACACAACGCTAAACACGCATGCCAACATTCCCACAATCGTGGCGAGTGGTGCGGCTGGGGCCGCCAACACATTGGCGGGAACAGCAAAAACGGGGATGATCGGATTCAGCAGAATCAGAATCGGTTGGCACGCAATCTGCGCAGCCACGGGCAACGCGACGATTAGCGCCAGGGGGGCAGGCATAAAGCGGGAGAGCTTTTTCGTTAGCGGAAGCGCCAAAAGAAGGATCCCACCGGTGGCCATGACGGACAGCGCGAAGGCGAAATCAAGGGCGAGCCAAGGATTAATCGCCAAGAGCGCCAATACTGTCATGCCAAGAACCGGGATTCCCCGAACCGGTCTGGAAGAAGCGAGGGACACCAGCACGATACTGGCCATGAGGGAGGCTCGAATGATGCTGGGCTCCGGGGTGACAAGAATCACAAAACCCACGAGGGCCATAATCCCGGAGCCCATTCTGATCCACACTCCGCCGCGAAAAAGAGCAACCAGCGCCACCACAATCGCCACCACAATCGCGCAGTTAGCCCCGGAAACGGCAACGAGATGGCTCAGAGAGGTCATGCGCATCGCTTCGATTAACCCCCGGTCTACTGCAGAAGTGTCACCGATGGCGAGACCCGGCAACAGGCGTCCCCCATCCCCCGGGCGCTCAAGGGATGCAGACACCAAGCCTTGGCGAAGGTCATCAATTCCCGACAGGAAAGCTCCGGGCGGGGTGACATTTGTGGCGGGGCCGCGCGCGATCAGAATCCAGCCCGAGCTTTCGCTGGGGTCAGCCTGCTGGAGGTACCCGGCCAGCTCCGCCCCCGCCCCATAGGCGACCCGTTTCGCGAAAGGGAAACCGATCACCCTGGCGCTGACCCCGCCACCGGCTAGTTCGACACCATTGAGGCTCAGAATGCGGACCTGAACTGAGGACATGCCGGGGGTGAATCCTTTGTCAAGTCGAACGACGGCAACGACGTCTTCTCCTGAAGCCTCTCTCAGCGCGGTTTGTTCCCTCGTCATCTCCCCCAATGCAATAGCGCCCAGCAGTGTGGTGGCGATGATGCCGGCCAGCGCAATCCACGCAATAACAACCCTTCGACTTCTCCAGGCCCAGACGCTCGCAGCCACAGCAATAACGGCCACCACCATCACAAGCCAGAGAGATGGCCGCAACCAGATCCCCAGTGCACAGACCAGCCATCCCCAGAGGGCAGGAAAAAGAAGCCTGAGGTCTTTTCGACCCCGAGAGCTACCTTCGCTCACGGCACGATCAGGCCGGTAAGCCCCTCCAGAGTTGCTGGGCCAATACCGGATACGGCAAGCAGGTCTTCCACACTGCGGAAAGGCCCGTTGGCCTCGCGCCAGGCCATAATCCGTTCTGCTGTTGCAGGCCCAATCCGCGGCAGTGACTCAAGCTCCGCCTGGGTGGCCTGAGACAGGCTGACCAATCCACCGCCGCCAGAAGTAGCGAGGGGTTGCTCGCCGACCACGGGCACCACAATCTGCTCACCATCAAAGAGCACCCGAGCCAAATTGACTCCCGAAAGCTCGGCGTCCGCGGTGGGACCGCCGGCTAGCACCAGGGCATCTTCCACGCGAGATTGCTCGGGAACCCTCACAACCCCAGGTTTTGCCACGGCTCCCACCACATGCACGACGAGTTGCGCCGCCCCCGGAGACTCGGTGACTTCAGCGGCAGTGGCGGCGGCCGGGGAGGCGATTTCTTGCACCGCGGGGGTTGCGTTGCGCCAGAAAAACGAACCGACAACAACGAGCACCATCGCACCGCCTAGTGCGATCGCCGCGGTAATCCCGACCCGCCACCGAAGGCGTGACCTTTTGTCTTGAAAATACGCCCCCTCCACCTCGGGGTCTTGTGAATCGACAATGCTGGGGTCGCCTTCACGAGAATCAAGAATGTCCCAGAGTGTTCGCGTCAACGTCATCACCGGACTCTAAAGAGTGCAGAGGGACCTGAGTGCGCTTTCTCCGGTGAGCGGGAGAAGCTCACCCCCACCGGGGCTGTGGACTAGGAAGTGGTTTGGATCGACACTACTTTGGGGGCCCGAACAATCACTTTCACAATGGTCTTTCCCTCGAGAGACCTTTTCACGCCCGGCGTTTCCATGGCGAGGGCTTTCAATTCGTCCCCACCAATCATCGGGGAAACTTCTAAACGCTCGCGCAACTTGCCATCGATTTGAACAATGGCCGTGACCGAGTCTTCTACGAGAAGAGTGTGGTCGGCATCTGGCCAGCGTTGCAGGGCAACGCTCGGCTCGTGCCCCAAACGCTCCCACATATCTTCTGCGGTGTGCGGGGCAAACAGCGATAGTGCCAGCGCAATCGCTTCTGTTGCTTCGCGGACGGCGGCGTCAGAGCCGCCAGGCCCCTGATCAACCGTCTTCCGGGTGTGATTGACCATCTCCATCGTCCGAGCAACCGCAACATTGAATTTGAAGCTCTCGATTAGCCCCGGAACATCCGCCAAGAACCTATGGGTGTGACGGCGGAGCGCTGCATCCCCGTTGCCGTATTCGATGCCGGGAGACGAGTCAACATCACCCGAGAGGCGCCACGCGCGAGCCAAAAACTTTTGCGACCCCACCGGGGACACATCAGCCCAGTCGATATCGTCTTCCGGGGGTCCGGCAAATGCCATCGTCAAGCGCACAGCGTCGACACCATAAGCATCGAGCTCTTCACTGAAATAGACGACGTTCCCTTTGGACTTGCTCATCTTCGCGCCATCCAAGATGACCATCCCCTGATTCAGGAGTGAGGTAAAAGGTTCGGTGAACGATACGTGCCCGAGATCAAAAAGCACCTTGGTGATGAAACGCGCATACAACAAATGCAAAATGGCGTGCTCGACGCCGCCGACATACTGATCCACGGGAGCCCATGCCTCAACTTTTTTCTTGTCAAAAGCTTGGGAGTCGTCCTTAGGGCTCAAGAAACGGAGGTAGTACCACGAGCTGTCGACAAAGGTATCCATCGTGTCGGGGTCCCTGGTGAAGGTTTCGCCGTCCTTCTTGACCGTGGACCACTCTGTGGCGGCACCGAGAGGAGAGGTTCCCTTGGGCTTCAAGTCGAGACCCTCGCTTTCGGGAAGCCGGACAGGAAGGTCCTCAAGCCCCACAGGGACCTCTGCACCCGAGGAGTCATACAGGATAGGGATCGGCGTCCCCCAGAATCGTTGACGTGAAATCAACCAATCCCGCAACCGATAGGTCTTCGCCCGTCGCCCCCCACCGGTTTCTTCGAGAAGATCAAGAATTCTGCCAATGGCATGATCTTTGCTCAACCCATCGAGGGGGCCCGAATTAATCATGCGTCCATTGCCCGAAAGTGCTTCCCCCGTGGCACGAGGATCAAGGGCAGGAATATCGCCAGATTCCAACATTTCGTCGGTCACCACGGGGATGGCACCGGTTACCGGCGCATTGGTGTCCAGGACAACCCGCACGGGCAAATCAAACACCCGCGCAAAATCAAGGTCCCTTTGATCATGGGCAGGAACGGCCATAATTGCGCCGGTTCCATAATCAGCTAAGACATAGTCCGAAGCCCACATCGGAAGACGTTCGCCATTGACGGGGTTAATGCCATAGCGCTCGAGGAACACCCCGGTCTTGGTTCGACCAGCATCTTGTCGATCAATTTCGGTGATGCGCTGGGTGGCTTCCAGGTAGTGCGCAAACTGTTCTTTGACTGCCGCGCTGGCATCGGCAACCAGTTCTGCTGCCAAGTCAGAGTCGGGTGCCACAACCATAAAGGTGGCCCCAAAAAGGGTGTCGGGCCGGGTCGTGAAAATGGTGACCGGGGTCGGGCGACCCTCAATCACAAAGTCGACTTCAGCCCCCTCGGAGCGGCCAATCCAGTTGCGTTGCATGGCCAAGACTTTGGAAGGCCAGCGACCCTCCAGTTGGTTGAGGTCATCGAGGAGCCGGTCAGCATAATCAGTGATTTTGAAATACCACTGGGTCAGTTTTTTCTTAACCACCACGGCCCCGCTGCGATCCGAGGTGCCATCAGGCAATACTTGCTCGTTGGCAAGCACGGTCTGGTCGATGGGGTCCCAGTTCACCCACGAATCCTTGCGATAGGCCAAACCCTTGTCGTACAGGGTCAAAAACAGCCACTGGTTCCAGTGGTAGTACTCCGGGTCCGAGGTGTGGAGAACGCGACTCCAGTCAAAGGAAGCCGCGTAACGCTTCATCGACGTTTTTTGCTGCTCGATGTTGGAATAGGTCCACTCTTTGGGATCCACGCCGCGCTGAATCGCGGCATTTTCGGCGGGAAGCCCGAAGGAATCCCAGCCGATGGGGTGGAGAACCTGAAAACCTTGTAAACGCCAATACCTGGCGACGATGTCGCCTAGGGCATACACCTCAGCGTGGCCCATGTGAAGATCGCCCGAAGGGTAAGGGAACATGTCCAGGATGTACTTACGAGGCTTCGAAGAATCCGTGTCATCAATGGTGAAGGGCTGGTGCTCTTCCCAATACGCCGCCCACTTTGCCTCGAGGGCCGTGAAGTTGTAGGCCCCTTCGTTCTCTGAATGCGGGCTCTCGGGGGTTGTCATCACCTATCAAGAATAGTCACCCTGTGAGACCCCCAGTGCCTGAAGGAAAGCTGCTGCCTTGATTCCTACTTCACGAATTTCATCATCCGGGTCGCTCAGTGCGGTAATCCCCCCGCCGACACCAAGCGAAAGCGAGTTTCTTGACACGATGGCGGTGCGAATGGTCATCCCCAGTGTCGCCGACCCATCCACTCGCCACACACCATAAATCCCCGAGTAATAGCCCCTGGGGCCCGATTCCATCTTTGCCAACACCTCCATCGCCCGAATTTTCGGCGCACCCGTCATCGAGCCAGCGGGAAAGCTTGCTTCAATGACGTCCCACAGGTCGGCGCCTGGCGCCAACTGGCCGGTGACGGTGCTGACAAGTTGATGGACGCTGGAGTAGGTCTCCAGGACACAGAGCTCGGGCACATGGATGGAGCCCACCTCGCAAACTTTGGACAGATCGTTGCGCATGAGGTCAACAATCATCAAATTCTCAGCGCGTTCTTTCTCACTGGACACTAGTTCCTCGGCCAGACGAACATCCTCCTCGCGAGTCGCACCTCGAGGGCGCGTGCCCTTAATCGGTTTGGTGACAACCTTGCCTTGGGGCGAAATATCTAAAAAGGTTTCCGGCGAGGCAGAGACGAGAGTGATCTCACCCAGCCGGATCAGCGCTTGGTGGTGGGTGGGGCTCACCGATCGCATAACCCGGTGCAAAGCGACGGGGTCAACCGTGCCCTCTAAGCCCAGCTGGGTGGTGACACAGAGCTGGTAGGCATCGCCTTCTCGAATAGCGCGATGGGCCCCCTCGATCATCGTGCGATACGTCTCTGGGGAATCTCGCCACACCAGGCGGCCAATGTCTCCTGGTATCGGAGAGGGAACCTTTGAACCCTGCGACAAAGCCTGTTCCGTGGACGCTTTCCACTGCTCCAACTCACCAGCCCAGGAATCACCCAGCGCTAAGAGTGCGATGGTGTGGGAAGCGTGGTCAATTTCCACCACACGATCAACCCACAAAGCCTTCGGTAGCGCCCCGCCTTCCGCGCCACGCCCCCCCACGGCGCTTCCAGCTTCATAGGGAAGGACCAAGAACACGCCCAGTGGCGCCCCCTCGGCGCTCACATTCGATGCGAGAGAGTGTGCGCTCTGGAGTGCTCTCACAGAATCGCCGAAAGGATCACCCAGCTCCATGTCTTGGGGAAAAGCTAGGTAGCTCACACCTCGGCCACGATCCCCATGTTCATCCAGCCACAGCGCAACGGGGGCTCCAGAATCCAAGGACAAGAAAGCCCGCTCCGGGTCTCGTGTAAAGGGCAGAGTATGCCGAAGAACCCCGGTCGTCATAGCCTTAGCCTATGAGCGCCGCGGTCTATGAGTTCACCCCCCAAGGGCTCCAGGTGATGTCGCTCCCCTCCCCGCCCAGCATCGCAACCCTCGTGGCTGATTCCTGGAGGGTACGCGAGGGCACTGTGGTGGGCCTGGAGCGCCACCTCGAGAGATTCACCACCAGTGTTCTCGAGAACACCACCCTTGCCAGGGTCCAGGTCGCCCAGTATGTGGATGCCGTTCTTGACCGCTTACCCATCAAGGGTGAATGGTTTCCCCGAATTGAGGCTGTGGGCTCCCCCGAGAGTGCCATCCTTCGCTATCACGAGCGCTCCGCTCCCTCGGCAAGCACCGAAGTCATCCTCGCCAGGGCCTCGGATGATCCGCGAAAAAACCCTCTCGTGAAGGGTCCCGACCTTGCGGCATTGATGGTGCTTCGCGAAGAATGCGCACTTATCGGTGCTGATGAAGCCATCATTGTGGACGAGCGCGACAGAATTATTGAGGGTGCTTACAGCAGCCTCATGGTGTGGGAGGCAGATGATAATTCGCTCACGGTCGTTACTCACGACTCACCACGCCTGCCCAGCGTCACCGAGGGGCTCCTTGCCGATATCGCCCGCGCCGAAGCGGTGGTGGTCCGCGAACGACACCTGAGCGTTGCGGACCTCGCGGGCGCCGAGGTCTGGGTGGTGAGTGCTCTCCACGGAATCAGACTCGCCACTTCCTTTGTCTCGGGGCCCCCTCTTCGCACTAGTAACCCCCGAGCCACGGCGTGGCAAGAGAAGTGGCAGGCGCTTGCCCAATCAATCAGGCACGTCAACCCCGGCGAATCCCCACACTTCACCGCATAGACTCCCGCTAATGAATGAAGTCCTTGACGCCATACTCTCCTGGGTTGAGGGCGTGCCGCCAGTATGGCGGGTCCTCGTCACCGGGGTCGCCGTGCTGCTGGAAACGAGCATCTTGGTGGGTCTAGTAGTACCAGGTGACACGATCGTGCTGGTCTCCAGCACCGGCGTTACCACCCTCGCTGCGTACCTTTTCACGGTGCTTGCGGTCGTGCTCGGGGCGCTGGCAGGCGAATCCATCGGATTTAGTTTGGGGCGGCTTTTTGGCCCAAGGCTTCGCTCGAGTTGGTTGGGCCGACAAGTAGGCGAGAAACGCTGGGCCAAAGCCGATCGCTTTGTTCAGCGAAGAGGCGGAATTGCCGTTTTCATCTCGCGCTTTCTCCCCGTGTTTCACTCGGTCATTCCGCTCACGGCGGGAACAACAGCAATGCGCTACCGGTCCTTCATGATTTGGACAATTCCCGCCTGCATCATCTGGGCTTTCCTCTACGTGTCCATCGGCTCAGGCGCGGCCGGCACATACCGTGAACTGCAAACGTCTTTTTCTTCGGCCGGGTGGGTCTTCATCGCCATTGTTACCGTATCAATCGTGCTGGTGGCCCTGATCAAGAATGTCCTTCACCGGTTTGCTGACTCCCAAGACGTGGTGGACGCGGTGGAGCAGCAAGTAGAGAACGTCAGCGAAGAACCCCGGTAAACAAGACAGCCCGGCGGCCATAAGCCACCGGGCTGTGATGCTGTTGTTCCTGCTAGAAGCCTTTTTCACCCACACATACTGGAGGCTGCGCTCAGTGAGTAACCCCACTGACGGCAAGCATGGAAACGCGCTTTGCTTCGGCGATCAGGGAGGTTTCCCCGCGGTCGCTGTGCAAGAAAGCGCGGCCTAGAAGCGCATCCGCAACATCAATCGCAGTTTCCACGGCAAGACGAGCGTTGGAATCCAACAACAAGCCTTGGCGTTGTTCCAAATCTTCGCGGATAACCCTAGCGATTTCAGCGTTACCGCCCCGGGCACTCGCTACGGGGCGAATATCCAATACGTCACCCACTCGGAGCGACCGGAAGCCTTTTTCGGTGCGGAAAACCTCAACTAGGGCATCGACAGCGACATCGAGAGAGCCCTCGAGCGTTGAGGAACCACCGTCACGGAGGGAAGCCTTGAGAATGTCGAGAGCACGATCGAGGTTTCGGGAGGCCACCGATTGCAAGACAGCAATGCGATCGGGGAAGTAGCGGTAAACCGTCCCTATCGAGGCACCTGCGCGGTCAGCGACCATTGCGGTCGTGAGCTGTTCGTAGCCCAAATCATGCATGGTTTCGCACGCTGCATCCAAGAGGGCGTTGACTCTGGCGGTGCTGCGCGCCTGCACAGGCTCAACGCGGATGGGGGCTGATGCCGTGGAGAGGAGTTGTTTTTCTTTGAAGCTGATGGTGGTCACACCCTTTCGATTCCGTGGGGAATCATTCATTTCTGAATTTCTCTCCCCGACCGTAACGGCTGTTGCGTCCGGGTGCGCTCACTTTTTCACCTGTGATTACTTGCATGAGCATAGTGAACTGGTTGTTCACTCAGGTTTACGACACTACCTGGTGTGGATAAGTACCCCCGGGGAGTTGCCCCTGAATTCCCTGGGTGTCTCGACTTCGCGAGTGGTAGTGAGGATTGATTGCTCTACGAGCGGGCACTCCCTCACACCAGCCCTGTGAGGCTGGTAGCCTCGCAGGGTGAGCGTTCGCATAGAAAAAGTTGATCTTCCCGGCATCGGAACTCGTCACGATGTGGTTACCAGCACAGGAAGGCGTTTGGGAGTGATTTCCCACCGCAGCGGGGACCGCGAATTAGCCCTCTTTGACCCAAGAGACCCGGATTCTTGCAGCGACTCTATTCATCTCAGTGACGATGAAGCCGTGGCTCTCTCCGAAGTTTTGGGAACGTCGTTGGTGTTAGGGCAGTTCGCAAATCTTGGCGACAAGTCCACAGGGTTGTTCACCGAACAGATTATTTTGAGCGCTAGTTCACCTTTCGCCGGAAAGACTCTCGGCGATACCTGCGCCCGCACACTTACCAAGGCATCAGTCGTCGCGATTTTGCGAGGACCGGCTGTTATTCCGTCCCCTTCCCCAACCGACAGCATCGAAGCCGGCGACATCATCGTTGCCGTGGGGACCAAAGAAGGGCTCGAGAAGCTCAGCTCACTGCTGGCCGACGGTCGCCTGTAACCCATGCACTCGCTCGCCGTCCTGCTGATTGAAGTAGGGGCATTACTCGTCGCTTTGGGCTTTCTGTCCCGATGGGGATCAAAGATTGGCATTTCGCCCATACCTCTTTACTTGGTACTGGGCTTAGTCGTTGGTTCTTCAGGAATCTTGGCGAGCGGGGAAAGCACCGAGTTTTTGGAAATTGGTAGCGAACTGGGCATCATCTTGTTATTGGTCATGCTGGGAATCGAGTATTCAGCCTCTGAACTAGTCACCAACTTGAAACAGTCCAAGAAATCGGGTCTATTGGACCTCGTTCTCAATAGCGCGCCGGGTTTCGCCTTGGGGATGCTGATGGGGTGGGGTGTTGTGGCAGCAGTTGCCCTCGCTGGGGTTACCTATGTCTCTTCTTCCGGTGTGATCGCCAAGGTCCTGAGGGACCTGGGCAGATTGGGTAACCGAGAGACGCCCACAATCCTGTCTCTGATCGTCATCGAGGACCTGGTGATGGCCTTTTATCTCCCCCTCTTGTCGGTTCTCCTTATTGGCACCTCGTGGCTGCAGGGCAGCATCACCCTGGGGATTTCGCTGGTCGCCGTCGTGGTCATCCTCTACCTGGCGCTGCGCCACGGCGATACCATTTCCAAGCTCTTTAGCCCCAAGCACCCCGAATCGTTGCTCTTGGGCGTTCTGGGATTGACCCTGTTGGTGGCGGGAATCGCCCAGCAGGTCAACGTTTCTTCCGCCGTCGGGGCATTTCTTGTGGGCATTGCCCTCTCAGGACAAGTGGCGGAAAAAGCAGAGAAGCTCTTATCCCCGCTCCGTGACCTTTTCGCCGCTGCCTTTTTCCTCTTCTTTGGACTCCAGACGAACGCTGTGGACATGGTTCCGATGTTGCTTCCGGCAACGGCACTGGCCATCGTCACCATCGCCACCAAAATCGCCACCGGCTATTTCGCGGCGAAATGGGCAGGAATCGCCGCCCCCGGACGCTGGCGAACCGGCTTCGTCCTCACTCCGCGCGGGGAATTCTCAATTGTTATCGCAGGCCTAGCGGTGGGGGCAGGCCTCGAGCCCCGGATAGCGCCTCTGGCCACCGCCTACGTCCTCATCACCGTCCTGGTGGGACCTTTGATTGCACGCATCCCCGAGGCGAGATGGTTCCAACGGCTCCTTCCCCCTCTGGCGTGACACATACCCCATGGGGTATTTGGTATAGTGGTGGTTCACCCTCAGTCAAGGAGTTGCCATGTTCAGAAAATTCCTCGCCACGCTAGCCCTGATTCTTCCCATATCTCTCGGCGCGACGGCCTGCGCGGGAGAACCTGCTGAGCTCTCTGCAGATACGGTCATAATCGATGTCCGCACACCCGCAGAGTTTGCAAGTGGACACCTGGAGGGTGCGCTCAACATCGATGTGCAATCCGGAGATTTCGCAGCCCAGATCAGTCAACTAGACCCGGCGGTGGATTACTTCGTGTATTGCCGGTCGGGAAACCGCTCCGGTCAGGCCATCTCGCAAATGTCCAATATGGGCTTTAGCTCGATGGCCAACGGTGGCAGCGTGGCTAACGCCAGCTCCATCAGTGGCATCCCCGTCGTCGTCGACTAGGCGCCCACTGCCACCTTCTGGCGAGAAAGTATGTCTTTCACCATAGGGATTACCTGGGTGCCATACAGCTCGATGCTGTTCATCAATATTTCGTGGCTGAGTGGTCCGGTGGAATACTTAAAGTCGAAACGTTGGACGCCAAGGGCGGTCAACGTTTTCGCAATCTTGGTGGCGACAGTTTCGACAGAACCCACATATAGCGCGCCATGGTGGACCTCGTTGAGATAGCTCTCTTTCGTCATCGGCGCCCACCCGCGTTCGCGGCCAATGCGACCAAACATGGCCTGGTGCGCAGGCCACATTTGCTCAATCGCTTCTTCGTCCGTAGCAGCGATATGACCGGGAGAGTGAACTCCCACCGGTTGCCGGCTATGTCCCGCCTGCTCCAAAGCCCGGTGATACAAATCCACATACGGTGCGAAACGTTCTGAGGCTCCACCGATAATCGCCAACATCAAAGGGAAACCATAGTGTGCCGCGCGAACGACCGATTCAGGACTTCCCCCGACGCCCACCCACGTGCGAATGGCACCCGAATGCGACTTGGGATAAACCTCCTGGTTCTCAAGCGCTGCGCGATGGCCGCCCGACCAGGTCACCGGGCCCTCCTTGACTATTTCCGAAAAGAGATTGAGCTTCTCTTCAAAGAGCAGCTGATAGTCCTCGAGACGATAACCAAAAAGAGGAAAAGATTCAGTGAATGAACCCCGACCCATGATGATTTCGGCGCGCCCTTCGGACAGCGCGTCCAGAGTGGCAAAGCGCTGAAAAACCCGGACAGGGTCGTCTGAACTCAAAACCGTCACCCCAGAGCTCAAAATAATTCGCGAACTTTTCGCGGCAATAGCAGCGAGAACCGTTTCCGGGGTTGACACAGCAAAGTCGTCCCGGTGGTGCTCCCCCAGGGTCAACGCATCAACCCCCACCTCATCGGCGAGGACTCCCTCTGCTACAACGTTGCGGATCACCTGCGAGTACGGGAGAGGCACACCGCGTCCGTCGTGGGTCACATCGCCAAAAGTGTCTAAACCTAGCTGAATGTTCTCCATCATGCTCCCTCTTATTGAGCGCCTAGCGTAGCAATGCGGGATGGGAAAAAGCTCACGGCTGCAGCCGAGAAGATACCCAACCCTCACTGGTTTTTTCAAACCGGATTCGATCGTGAAGCCTGGAGGTTCTCCCCGCCCAGAATTCAATTCGCTGGGGCTCAATCACAAACCCACCCCATTTTTCAGGGCGGGGCAGTTTCTCCTCCCCGTGGAACCGAGATTCGATGTCGTGAACTTTTTCCTCGAGCGCTTCCCTGGAGGAAATGGGGTGCGACTGGTCACTGGCCCATGCGCTCACTTGCGAGCCTCTCGGGCGGGAATCAAAATACGCATCAGAGACTTCAGCATCGGTCGGGGCCGCATGGCCAAAGATTTTGATTTGGCGGTGCTGGGTGTACCAAGGGAAAACCACAGAGACTGACGGGTGCGCGAGCAGGGCAAGCCCCTTCCTTGATCCGTAGTCGGTATAGAAATAGAGGCCCACATCATCGATTCCCCGCAGAAGTACGGTCCTTGACGAAGGTTCACCATCGGGGTCAATGGTGGAGAGAACCATGGCGTTTGGTTCGTAGACCCCTGCTTGGTCCGCTTCCTCAACCCAGGTAGAAATTTGACCCAAAGGGTCGGCAGATAAAACGCCATCCTCCAACGCCACGGAACCATAGTCTTGTCGTTTAGAGAGAGCATCTGATTCCTGAGCCATTCCCTCATCCTAGGAGGAGGTTCCTGGACGACACTCACGCCTCTGCTCCCCCCGCCCCTACGCTCGCGCGGGGTCGCCGTTGCACAGGAGGTGACTCGTTTCGCCGAGTTAGTTCGCCATGATCGCTTTGATCGGATGCTCCGTGCATGCGCACACGCGAATCAGGCAAATGTCCTCACCTCAGAGACCTTCGTCCTGAGGCTGGGGCTTGAGTGGGTGGTGGATACAACGCGGTGACGCCGCCATACCTGGCCACACAACACACGCGACAGAACTCTTGTCTATCGCTCAAAACGTGGACCTGAGGGGACTCGAACCCCTGACCCCCTGCATGCCATGCAGGTGCGCTACCAGCTGCGCCACAGGCCCAAAGCGGAAGGCTCCAGCCTACTACAGGCTCTCGTGCGCTTCGGTGACGTGAATCGGTTCGAACTCTGGGAGCTCAATGACGGGGGAGTCTCGCCACAACCGCTCGAGCTGATAGAAGAGACGTTCTTCTTCGTGAAAGATGTGCACGATAATTTCGCCACAGTCCAAGAGCGCCCATCGTCCGAGGCTTCGTCCCTCCTCGCGGAGCGGGGGCGATCCCGCTTCGGTCAGCATTCGATCTACTTCATCGGCGATGGCCTGGACCATGCGTTCATTGCGCCCACTACACACCACAAACACATCGCTGAGAGCGAGGTGCTCCGAGACGTCCAGGGCGAGAATCTCCGAACCAAGTCGATCGCTAGCCGCCTGGGCCGCAAGTACTGCCAACTCACCCGCACGCTTACTCGCCACCATCTAAAGCAAGGCTCCTGTGGTGAGCGACAGCACAAGCATGGTTACTGCCGCGAGGCCTACCGCTGAGGCGAGGAGAACCGTCACTATGACGCCTGACCCCCAGCGGGTCCTTTTGATGAGCAAGAACTCGCTGTCGTCGCCTCGCCCCGACACGGCCTGAGAAGCCCGGATCGGTTGTGACAGCGCCCCAATTTCACCGGTGACATAAGCATCCACCACTTCGGCATCCACGCGTTCTTCGTCTTCGAGCCGCAGGGGGATGGTACCCCGGGAAACAGCCTTGGCGGGAAGGGCAATGTGCCCTGTCGTCACGATTTCACCAGTGTTGCCAAGAGGTCCCGCCAAATCGACAATCGGCGTGACGGGAAGAATCAGCGAACTCGTGGTCGTCATGACGTCCCCCGGGGTTCGAGAGGAGACAACGAGACTGGCCCCAGAGCCGGCCGGGCTGGGCGCTCCGCTTTCTGGGGTGGGAGCGGTGAAGACGGGGGGGAGCGGTTCTGGTGTCGGCACCGCAACGGCAGGCTGCGCTTGCACGAGCTCGACCAGCGGGGAGGGCGAGGGATGACTGACGGGTGCGGCGGAGATGCCCTGCTCTTGGAGAAGTCTCGCTTCTCGCCGAGTCAGCGCGGGTGGGGCTTGCTTCACCGGCTCTGACTCAGTGGGAGGTGTCGAACTCGATTCGACAACCGCAACTAGCTCGGGTGCTGGGGCAACCGGAGGAGTTTTTCCTTGCTGTTCCAGCTCTCGCAATTCGCGCCGGGTGTAGGGGGCTCCGGTGAAGGGGTTCGTCATGCTTCACCCCGATACAGGCCGTGCTTGGCGATGTATTGCACCACACCGTCAGGAACCAAGTACCACACGGAGTTACCCTCTTTCACCCGAGCGCGGCAATCTGTGGAAGAAATCGAGAGAGCAGGGACTTCCAAGACCGTGACTCGGTCCGGCGGCAAGGAGCCGGTGCTGAGCTCGTGGCCAGGCCTCGACACCCCAACGAAATGGGCCAACGAAGTCAGGGCCTCCGAATCTTTCCACTCGATGAGAGCAGCAATAGCGTCCGCTCCGGTAATAAAGAACAGGTCAGCATCGGGGAACCCTGCGCGGATGTCTCGGAGGGTATCCACGGTATACGTGGTGCCGGGACGGTCGATATCAACTCGACTAACCCGAAACCGAGGGTTTGAGGCGGTGGCAATGACCGCCATGAGATAGCGATCTTCGGCGGGGGAAACCAGTGGTTTATCAGCCGGTTGTCCCGTGGGGACGAAAATCACTTCATCCAGGCGAAGGGCAACCTGGACTTCGCTGGCTGCCACCAAGTGGCCGTGGTGAATGGGGTCAAACGTGCCGCCCATAATCCCAATGCGTGGGCGGTCACTGCTCGACATAAGGCTTTAGTGGTGGCCCTGCTGTGGGGTCTGGCCCTGCGTTTTGTGGCGGTGCCGGTTGGCGACATCGCGATAGCTGAAAACGACGAGGGCGAGCGCACCAAAGACACCCAAGGTGATCAGGGCAAAGTAGATGGGAGGGAAAATTAGCTCGTTGACAACTTCTCCCGAAGCAATCAGTATGTCAACCATTACGCTTTCCCTTTCTCAAATGTGCTCCTAATCTACCGGGTTTGGCAAAACTAAGCGCGGACCTGGCCTTGGCCGCGAACAACCCATTTCGTGCTGGTCAGCTCGGGCAACCCCATCGGTCCTCTTGCGTGAAGCTTCTGGGTTGAAATTCCTACCTCAGCACCAAACCCGAACTCGCCACCATCAGTAAAGCGGGTGGAGGCATTGACAATCACCGAGGCCGAGTCAACCTCTTTCAAAAACCGCTCCGCATGGTCCATGTTCCCCGTCAGGATGGCTTCCGTATGGTGAGTGGAATACCGGGCGATATGTTCCAGTGCCTGATCCAGCGAGTCCACCACGCCCATCGACACATCGAGGGAAAGATACTCCCTCCCCCAGTCCCCCTCTGTCGCTGGTACAGCGCCGGAAACAATGGCGCAGACTGCCCCATCACCATGAATCACGACACCAGATGCCTGGAGTCGCTCGGCCACCACAGGTAACACTGCCTTCGCAATCCCCCTGTGAATCAGCACCGTTTCGACCGCGTTACATACGCTCGGGCGCTGAACCTTCGCATTGTGAATAATCTCCACAGCATTCTCGAGGTTTGCCGTGTCATCGACAAAAATATGAACCACTCCCGAACCGGTCTCGATCACCGGCACGCTGGACTCCTGGACAACGGTTTCGATCAAGGACGCAGAACCGCGCGGAATCAAAACGTCGATGAGGCCCCTGCCCTTCATCATGGCTTGGGCTCCCTCTCGGCCGAACTCATCCACAGACGTAATCGCCGCTGGTGGCAAACCCACGCTCGTCAACGCCTCCTGCATCAGAGACACCAAAACTTCATTGCTGGATTGCGCGGCTGAACCCCCACGCAAAACGACAGCATTACCGCTCTTGAGGGCTAAGGCAGCGATGTCGATGGTCACATTGGGGCGTGCTTCATAGATGGCTCCCACCACTCCAAAGGGCACCCGAATCTGAGAAACTTGCAGCCCGTTGGGCAAAGTCATTCCTCGAACCACATCTCCCACCGGTTCTGGCAAAGCTCGAATCTGTGTCACCGCGTCGGACAGGGCAGCGATTCGTTCGGGAGTGAGGCGCAACCGGTCCTGCAGTCCTTCTGCCATTCCTTCGGCTGCCCCCCGAGCGAGATCTTCAGAGTTAGCAGCAACTATCTGTGGGGAGTGGGAAGCAAGACTGGCAGCAATGGCGGCAAGGGCTTCATCGCGAAGTTGTGCGCTGGCACGTGCGAGAGCGTGGGAAGCGGTTTTTGCGCCCTCCAACAGGGCTCGAGCGCCAGGAAGTAACTCTGTGGTCATAGTTGCTAGTCTACGGCGGGCTCGAACCAGGTTCCAGAAATCTCTCCCCGCACCACGGCATCCAACGACGTCGTCGAGGTCAACAACGTCGGTATTCCCGCAGCTGTCGCCCACCGCGCTGCGCTCACCTTCGTCACTGCTCCACCCGTTCCGACACTGTTGACCATGGAGTGGCCCAGTTCAACACCTTCGAGGGGGTCACCGTAGGCAACCACCTCGATTCGTGTGGCAAGGGGGTCATCGGGAGGATGGGTATACAAAGCATCGACGTCACTGAGCAGAACCAAAAGGTCAGCGGAAATGAACTCCGCCACCAGCGCCGCAAGCCTGTCGTTATCGCCGAACCGAATTTCCTGGGTCGCCACTGTGTCATTTTCGTTGACGATCGGCAAGATACCCAATCCCAACAGTCGTTCGATGGTGCGGAGCGCGTTCGTGCGGTGAGTGTCGTTTTCAACATCCCCCACCGTCAACAACACCTGCCCCGAAATCACTGAAAACGCATCGAGAAACTTCTGATATCGGCCCATCAACAAGTTCTGCCCCACAGCGGCTGCAGCCTGTTGGGTGGCCAAATCTTGGGGACGATCCGTCAATTTCAAAAACGGCGCTCCGGTGGCGATAGCACCAGAAGACACCAGCACAACCTCTTTGCCCTGCGCGTGCCACGCGGCTAAGGCTTCGACAAGCCCCGCCATTTGATGCTCTCGTTCTCCGCTAATGGACGAGGACCCGACTTTGACAACTATCCGCCGGGCGCTGTCCACTGCTTCTCTAGTCATCATCCTGGAAGAACCCCGCTTCCCCCTCGTCGGCAAGCTCCTGCCTGGCACGTGCTTTAGCATCCATGCGCTCGTGATACGTGGCCTTCCGTTGCGCCCGGGTGGCCCGTTGGCGCTCATCCAAGCGAGGGTCAGAGCCTCGCGGTGCCGTCATCAACTCAGCCGCACTCGAGAGGGTGGGCTCCCAGTCAAAGATTTGGCCTTTTCCAGCCCCAATCATCACGGCGCAACCCGGAGTAGCGCCGGAGTCGAAGAGTGCGTCGTCAATCCCCAGTTTCATTAAGCGATCGGCAAGATATCCCACGGCTTCATCGTTGGTGAAGTCTGTTTGTTCAATCCACCGCTCGGGCTTTGCTCCAAGAATCCTGAACAACGGACCCTCTGTTCCACCTTCGACAACGACCCGGAAATCGGGTTCGTTGACGGCCTTGGGTCGCACCACAATGCGCTCGGGGGTGAGAGCCGCCTCCGCCAGCTTTGCGCGGTGTTCAAGAACCATGTTGCCGACCTCGTAAAGGAAAGGCTCCAGCCCCTCCGCGCTAATCGCACTCAGGGAGAAAACCGGGTATCCCCTTGCCTCTAGGTCAGTAGTCACCATGGCGGCAATTTCTTTAGCATCGGGGACATCCACTTTGTTCAGCACCACCATTTGGGGACGATCCACCAGGGGAATAACATCATCATCCAGCGGGTAATTTCCCAACTCATGGAGCAGTGCATCCAAGTCGCTCAGAGGGTCTCTGCCTGGCTCCAAGGTGGCACAGTCAAGAACGTGAACGAGCAAACTGCACCGTTCCACATGGCGCAGAAATTCCAGGCCCAGCCCTTTTCCTTCGCTGGCACCGGGAATCAAACCGGGCACATCCGCCATGGTGAACTTTGTGCCACCGGCCTCCACGACGCCAAGGTTCGGGTGCAGGGTTGTGAAGGGATAGTCCGCAATTTTGGGGCGGGCCTTCGAGACCGCAGCGATCAAACTTGACTTACCGGCGCTGGGGAAGCCCACCAGCGCCACGTCAGCAACGGTTTTGAGCTCCAGGTTAATATCGCCCTCGAAACCGTGAGTACCCAAGAGAGCAAAGCCCGGCGCCTTACGCGCCGAACTGGCCAGCGCTTCGTTACCCAGGCCACCTCTGCCGCCCTGCGCCACCACGACGCTCATACCGGGCCGGTCCATATCGATGATGAGGGCCCCCTCCTGATCTGTGACGACGGTGCCCACAGGCACTGGCAGAATCACATCAGAGGAACTCTTGCCGTGTTTGGAATCTCCCGCACCTGGAGCACCATTTTCGCTCACCCGATGAGGGCGGTGGTGGTAATCCAGCAAGGTGGTAACTTGCGGATCTGAGAGCAAAACGACATCTCCACCGCTCCCGCCGTTACCGCCGTCAGGTCCGCCCAGCGGTTTGAACTTTTCGCGGTGGACGGAAACACACCCGTGGCCACCGTGTCCGGCGTGCAGGTGTAAAACGACACTGTCAACGAACGTCGTCATAACACCCTTTCTCCTTGAGGCTAACTGTCCCACACAAGAGGAAAGGGCGAGCCGAAGCTCGCCCTCCCATCACAGTGTGTGAGTGAAACTAGACAGCGGCGTCCACTACGGCAACAACCTTGCGGCGTCCTTTGGAACCAAATTCGACGTGGCCCGCTGCGAGAGCGAACAACGTGTCATCGTTACCGCGTCCGACATTGGTGCCGGGGTGGAAGTGGGTACCACGCTGGCGAACAATAATTTCGCCGGCTTTGACAACCTGACCACCGAAGCGCTTGACGCCGAGGTACTGAGCATTGGAGTCGCGACCATTCCTGGTCGAGGACGCGCCCTTTTTGTGTGCCATGAGTTCCCTACTTCTTGGTGATGCCGGTGACTTTGAGCTTCGTCAGTTCCGCGCGGAACCCTTGACGCTTCTTGTAACCGGTCTTGTTCTTGTATTTCTGGATGATGATCTTGGGTCCACGAAGGTCGTTCAGGATCTCCGCCGTGACGGTGACCTTGTCGAGTTCCTTCTTATCGTGGGTGACGGTATCGCCATCGACGAAGAGGACGGGAGCGAGGCTCACCGAGTTCTTCGCATCGCCCGCAATGCGGTCGACCATAATGATCGAGCCGACCTCGACCTTTTCTTGACGTCCGCCTGCGCGAACAACCGCATAAACCACGATGAAACCTGCCTTGTTGCTGGAAAAAACGAGGGTGCCCTGGAAACTTTAGGAGAACTGCACCAAAGAACAAGAATAGACCATGTCTGGTCGCTCGGCAACCAGAACAATCCCCTTATTTCTGGGGTGACACGGGAGGTGACTCTGCGCTGACCGGCGCGCTAGATGCGCGTCTGCGTCGCTTCGATTGTCCCGGCCCTGGTGCTTCGGGAAGTGCTGCGAGCACGGAATCAAGAACTCCGACCTCAGCGGAGCTTGATTTCTTCCGGCCCCGGGTGGGCTTCTCCTCAGCCGCCGCGGGTGCGGCGTTGGCAGTGGTTTGTGCGGAAGCAGAGTGAACGGTGCTCTTGGCGATCTGGGCTATCGCATTACGGGCGTCCTCGGTAATTCCGTGGGGTTCAATCTTCGGAGCCGACTTCGCTGACCCCTTCTTCCTGCGGGGGGACGAATCAGACTTCGATTTGGTCACAGGTTCCCCGTTAACAACAACCCCACGACCTTGACAGGTCTCGCAGGCTTCGCTGAAGGTTTCCAACAGGCCAAGCCCGAGTTTCTTTCGGGTCATCTGAACCAATCCGAGACTGGTCACCTCTGCCACCTGGTGCTTCGTTCGGTCTCTGCTCAAACACTCCATGAGCCGCTGGACAACAAGGTCCCTGTTGGACTCCAGGACCATATCGATGAAATCGATAACAATGATTCCACCGATATCGCGGAGTCGGAGCTGGCGAACAATCTCTTCAGCGGCTTCGACGTTGTTCTTTGTCACCGTTTCTTCAAGGTTCCCCCCGCTGCCCACGAATTTGCCGGTGTTGACATCCACCACCGTCATGGCCTCAGTGCGGTCGATCACGAGCGAGCCGCCACTAGGCAACCAGACCTTCCGGTCCAGTGCTTTGGCGATACCTTCGCCTACCCGGTATTCCACGAAGGGATCACCATCGGGGGCATAGGCCTCCATGCGGGCAATCAAATCAGGGGCAACCGAGCTCAAATATTTCTCGATCGTTGAGTGAGCGTGCGTCCCCGAAATGACCAGTTTGTGGAAGTCTTCGTTGAAAACGTCGCGAATGATCTTGACCAGCAGATCCGGCTCCGAATGCAACATGTCGGGAGCTTGAGCCTTTTCTGTTTGGGCGCTGAGGGCTTCCCACTGCTTGTGGAGGCGCTCCACATCCATGGTGAGTTGCTCCTCTGTGGCACCCTCAGCAGCCGTGCGCACGATCACGCCAGCCGTCTCTGGCAAAATCTTCTTCAATATTGTCTTGAGGCGCGCGCGCTCGGTGTCGGGCAGTTTGCGGGAAATGCCATTCATGGAGCCGCCAGGCACATACACGAGGTAGCGGCCAGGCAAACTAATCTGACTGGTCAACCTCGCGCCCTTGTGGCCCACCGGGTCTTTCGTGACCTGAACCAGAACGCTGTCACCCGTTTTCAAAGCAAGCTCAATTTTGCGGGGCCCGGGAGTTTCCCCCTCGCTTGCCGCTTCCCAATCCACTTCACCCGAATACAAGACGGCGTTTCTTCCCCGGCCAATATCGACAAAGGCAGCTTCCATGCTGGGCAGGACGTTTTGCACACGGCCTAAATAGACGTTGCCGATCAGGCTGGACTCCTCGGCGCGAGCCACATAGTGCTCCACCACCACGTTGTCCTCCAACACGGCGATCTGAGTGCGATCGGTGCGCTCCCGAACAACCATGACCCGGTCAACGCTCTCGCGACGAGCGAGGAACTCAGACTCGGTGACGCTTTGTCGGCGGCGACCGCCATCGCGACCATCCCGACGGCGTTGACGTTTGGCTTCCAGCCGCGTAGAACCCCGCACTTTCTGCGGGGTGGATGCCTCAGCGGCAGCTTTGGCTTTTTTCTCTTCGGGACTCAGCGTGGGTCGGTTCGCTCGTGAGCGTCGGCGCACGGTGCCCTCGCTCTGAGATTCCTCAGGAGCGGGCGTAAAGACGGGAAGAAGCGCAGGGTCGGGAGCATGAAAGACGAGGTCCTTCGTGGAAACAGCGCTGGGTTTTTCCCCAGGCTTGTTCGCTTGAGCGGCACGTGCCTGCTTACTCGAAGCCTTGTCGCTTGCCGGTTTCTTGGCTGCAGGTTTCTTGGCTGCAGGCTTCTTAGCTACAGGCTTCTTGTCCGCTGGCTTTTTTCCAGATCCCGCGGTATGGGCCTCGCCGGCGGGAGACTGCGGGGCAGAAGCTGCCTTCTTTGTCGCGGTCTTCGCTTGAGGCTCGGTGGTGTCTTCTATTTTCTTGGCCACCATAATCGGTGCCCTCCTCACGCAGTTCCTGGCATCACTGGCCGGAACTGCATTACGCTTTGGCAGGAGAAACACGAGGTTTCTCTTGAAAAAACTTGGGTTTGTTGGGGTTTTCCCCGGTATTCGAATCGAGGATTCGAGAATTCTTGGTGCGCTTTTCCATCGGGTGAAAAAGCTCTACCTCTAGTATCGCACATCACCTCTGCTGTGGACCAGTGTGGCGCCATAATCTTGGAATGAACTACCCCACGAGAGGGTCCACGTCCATGGCAATCTCTCTGCTGGTGAGCGGACTCGGTGCCTGGAGTGCAGCCTTTGCTCTGGGCGGCGGTGCCATAATCATGGAATGAACTACCCCACGAGACGGTCCACTTCCATGGCAATCTATTTGTTGCTCAGCGGACTCGGTGCCTGGTTTGCAGCGTTCACTCTGGCCCGCGAAGGATACCAGTTGGCCCTCAGTGGAACCAAGCCCAGCTGCGACATCAATCCCTTTTTTTCCTGCGGTTCGGTGATGCAGAGCCCGCAAGCCACAGTATTTTTTGACACCCCCAATCAACTCTTTGGGGTTGCCGGCTATGTCGCCATAGCGATGGTGGGGGCTGCCATGCTGGCCGGCGCCACGTTCAAGAGACCCTTTTGGATTCTTGTGGTTCTTGGAGTTCTTGCCTCATACCTCTGGCTAATGTGGATGTTTGTCCAAGCCGTCTTCGCCATCGGCTTCCTGTGTCTTTACTGCATGGTGGTCTGGGCAATCCACATTCCACTCTGGTGGATCTTGCTGCCCTGGGTCCTCAAGCAAGGGATTCTTAGTTCATCCCCCCGGTTGAAGAAACTTGGGGCAACCTGGTTGCCCTACTCGTGGATTCTGATCGTGATTAACTACGCCGTCATCGGCATAGCAATCCTGATCCAGTTCCCTTTGCTCTTCTCGCTTTAGCGAGGAAACCAGAGAGCGAGTTCCCTCTCGGAGGATTCCTCTGAATCGCTGGCATGAATCAAGTTTTGCTGCACGGCAAGCCCCCAGTCGCGTCCTAAATCCCCGCGGATGGTCCCCGGTGCCGCCGATGTGGGGTCTGTTGCTCCGCAGAGAGACCGGACCCCCTCGATGACCTTATGGCCGGCGATCCTCATCGCCACCACAGGACCCGACTCCATGAAGTTCACCAGTGGCTCGTAAAAAGGTTTGCCTTCGTGCTCGGCATAGTGGGCAGAGAGTAAGTCGCGGTTGGGCTCGACCATGCGAAGGTCAACGAGCTGGTAACCCTTTGATTCGATGCGCAACAGGATTTCACCCGTCAAGTTTCTCGCGACTCCGTCTGGTTTCACGAGCACGAGTGTTTCTTCTAATCCGGCCATATCGGTTTTCTCCTTGGTGCGTTGGTGATGGTGAGTTTAGCGTGAAGGGTTTTCTTTGCCTCGATCAAGTTGAGGCCCTCGAATGGCCCCAAAGATCCAGAAACCGACAACAACCGCTGCGGACATCCCCATTACGACATCCCAAAGGAAAGAGGTCAACAGCCCTAACTGAACCAGGTGCCCCAACCACACTCCCGCGCGGTATCGCAGCAACCGATACACCAGCACAAGAATCACCAGGGCTGCCCCTGACCCAAGAACAATAACCGTGGGCGTGAAATAGCCCAGCCCATTGAGCGCTAGCGCTCCGAAAAACACCACCGCAATTTCCAGCACCAGAGCAATCTGAAGCAGCGACTCTGTCGCTGACTTCTCTCGTTTTGCTCCAGCCATCATCGTCCCTTCCCGGCGGCTACCTCTGCCACCAGCGTGATCGAACCCGTCACCAGGACGCCGCCTTCCGCTCCGGCCAGGTCCTCAGCCCGGGAGAGAGCTTCCTCCGAATTTCCGCGGGAATCTACCCGGTCAGGTCCCGCTATCGCCGATACCGCATCGGCTAAGTCGTGAACGCTGATGGAACGATCGGACTGGGACTGGGTAACAACAAAGTGGTCCACCACAGGGTCGAGAGCTTCCACAATTCCTACGAGATCCTTTTCCTGAAGGATTCCGATAACGCAGACCAAGCGGTCAAAGCTAAAGGAGGTCATCATCGCACCGGCGAGGGCTTCTGCACCGTGGGGGTTGTGAGCAGCGTCGACCACGACCGTCGGGTTGGCAGAGACCACTTGAAGTCGCCCCGGGCTACTGGCAAGGGACACTCCCTCTTCGACCACTTCGCGCGCGAGCATCTGAGTGCCATTGTGAAGAAAGGATTCCACCGCGGCAATCGCTAACGCAGCGTTTTCGCCTTGGTGGTCGCCCAACAGCGGGAGGGCGAGGCCGGGGTAGTGTCCGGCTATTCCTTCCACACTGATGACCTGGCCCCCCACCCCGGGTTCCACCGAGGTGAGCGAAAAATCCCTGCCAAAAATCCTCAAGGGTGCTTCATATTTTTCACACGCGAGCATGATGTGATCCCACGCGTCCTGAGATTGATGAGCGCTCACCACGCGCGAAGCAGGTTTGATAATTCCCGCTTTTGTGGCCGCGATCAGCGAAATCGTGTCCCCCAAGTATTCCGTGTGGTCAAGGGCAATGGGGGTAAACACGGCAACGTCCGCATCCGCAACGTTCGTGGCATCCCATTCGCCACCCATCCCCGCTTCGATGACCGCAACATCCACCGGAGCATCGGCAAAAGCGGCAAAAGTGAGTGCTGTGAGCGCTTCAAAGTAGGTGAGGGGCGGTTCAGAATTTGCCACCAGTTCCGCATCAACAATGGTGAGAAACGGCTCCACATCGGCCCAGTTATCGGCGAGCATGCGATCTGAGATAGGTTCCCCATCAATCACGATGCGTTCGTTTATTCGGTGGAGGTGGGGGGAGGTCATCAGGCCGGTACGAAGGCCCAGCGCCCGCAAAATGCTTTCGGTGATGCGAGCCGTCGATGTTTTCCCGTTGGTGCCAGCGAGGTGGATGACCCCATACATTCTTTGGGGATCACCCAACAGCTCCGTCACCCGCCGGATGGCGTGGAGACGGCGCTCGGGCCTTTTCTCGCCCACCCGGGCCATCAACGCAGCCATCACCGCGTCTGCTTCCTGCCGCTCAAAAGCCCCCGTACTAGACATGACGAGAGACTCTCACGCGCAGCTGAGAACCGGACCCCACCGGCAACGTCTCGCCCGTGGCGCCCAAAGGTTCCAGACTGACCGTCGTGGAAAGGGTTTCCTGCCCGACAAGCTCTCGATGGTTCTCCAAGGCTTCCCGGGCAGTCTCATCCACTTCGAGCACGAGGTCGATGCGATCCGAGACCTCCAAACCAGCGTTCTTGCGCTCCTGTTGAATCCAACGGATTGCATCGCGAGCTAAGCCTTCCGCTTCTTGCTCTGGTGACACCGTGGTGTCGAGGAGAACAAACCCGCCATCTTCCAGGAAGCTCACCGCTGTCTCTTCACTGGCTGAGGTGAGCTCCAGGGTGTATTCACCCTCTTGGAGCTCGGTGTCTCCCACCGTGACAACACCCTTCTCAATACTCCATTCCCCCGCTTTCGCACGGGCAATGATGCCTTGAATGGCTCCGCCCACCCGGGGGCCCAGGGCTCTCGAATTGGGAATCAATTTTTGGCCAATTCCAAAGCGCTGGATAGCTTGATCGTCAAGGTCAACACACTCAATGCCGGCCACGTTGAGTTCCTCGGCGATGATGTCGCTAAAGCCGACAAGGTCCCGCGCGCCCTCACTCACAATAGTGAGCGTTGTCAGGGGCAGTCTGACCCTTCGGGAATGGGCTTTTCGCAGCGCTAAACCTGCCGAGGCGACATCCCGGACACGGTCCATGGTCGCTACTAACTCCGCGTCGGCCGGGAAATCTTCGACCTTGGGCCAGTCACACAGGTGAACGCTCTCCCCTCCGGTGATACCCCGCCACACCTCTTCCGTGATGAGCGGCGCCAGGGGTGCTGCCACCCGACAGAGGGTTTCCAGCACGGTGTAGAGGGTGTCGAGGGCATCCGTATCGCTCCCTGCCCAAAAGCGATCCCGGCTTCGCCGGACATACCAATTTGTCAGCACGTCGGCGAAGTTTCGGAGGTGTTGGGCTGCCATCGGTGAATCAAGCGCTTCGTATTCGGTCGTGGTCGCATCGATCAGGTCCCTGGTTTTTGCCAGGATGTAGCGATCGAGAACATGGCTGGAGTCACTGCGCCAGCGTGGTTCATGGTCGCCTACGTAGAGACCCAGGAAGTAATAGGTACTCCACAACGGCAAGAGGAACTGGCGAACCCCTTCCCTAATGCCTTCCTCGCTGACCACCAGGTTTCCGCCGCGAATGACGGAGCTCGACATCAAGAACCAGCGCATCGCATCAGCGCCATCGCGCTCGAACACTTCGGACACGTCAGGGTAGTTTCGCAGGCTCTTAGACATCTTCTGACCATCTGATCCCAGAACGATTCCATGGGAAATTACCTGCGAGAACGCAGGGCGGTCAAAGAGTGCCGTGGAGAGGACGTGCATCGTGTAAAACCATCCTCTGGTCTGACCGATGTATTCCACGATGAAGTCTGCGGGGTTGTGAGTGTCAAACCATTCTTGGTTCTCAAAGGGGTAGTGCACCTGCGCAAACGGCATGGAACCTGAATCAAACCAGACGTCCAACACGTCGGGGATGCGCCGCATCGTCGACTGACCCGACGGATCGTCCGGATTGGGGCGCTGGAGTTCGTCGATCTTGGGGCGGTGGAGATCATCGGGTTTAGCCCCGAAATCTTTCTCGAGTTCCTCGAGTGAGCCATAGACATCGACCCGCGGGAACTCTGGGTTGTCGCTTTTCCACACCGGGATGGGGGAACCCCAGTATCGGTTCCTGGAAATGGACCAGTCCCTGGCGTTAGAGAGCCACTTTCCAAACTGACCGTCTTTGACGTTCCCGGGGACCCAGCGGATGTCCTGATTGAGTTCCACCATGCGGTCACGAATCTCCGTGACCTTCACAAACCAGCTCGACACCGCTTTGTAAATCAGAGGGGTTCGGCATCTCCAACAGTGCGGGTAGGAGTGGTCGTAAGAACGCTCGGCGAAGAGCCGACCCGACTCACGCAGGAGCCTCGTGAGCGGTTTGTTGGCATCGAAGACCTGCAGACCCGCGACGTCAGCGACCTCGTCCAGAAAGCATCCAGCGTCATCGACGGAAATAATGACCGGAATCCCTGCCTCGGCACACGTGATTTGGTCATCTTCGCCATATGCCGGCGCCTGGTGAACGATTCCCGTTCCCTCTCCCGTTGCGACATAGTCGGCCACCAAAATCCGCCAAGCGCTTGACATGTCCCACTGGTCACTATCGGCGTAGTAGTCAAAAACTCTGCGGTAATGAATTCCACCGAGCTCGGACCCGGTGAACTCCAAGGTGACCGCCGCACGCGCCTCGGCCGAATCCTCATACCCCAGCTCTTTGCGGTAGTTGCCAATGGTGTCCAAGGCCAACAGGTACTGCTGGCCAGGCTGTGAGCTAGCAGGTCCCGCAGGAACGACGCCATAGGCGACCTCTGGGCCAACGGCAAGCGCAGCGTTTGTGGGAAGGGTCCAGGGAGTTGTGGTCCAAGCCAGAGCAAGCACGCCTTCCAACCCCAGCGCTTGTGCCGCCTCACCCTCGAGCGGAAATGTCACCGTGACAGATTGATCCTGCCTGGACTTGTACACGTCATCGTCCATCCGCAGTTCGTGGTTGCTCAGCGGGGTTTGATCCCTCCAGCAGTAGGGCAACACCCGGTAGCCCTCGTAGGCGAGGCCTTTGTTATGCAGGGTGGAAAACGCCCACATCACACTTTCCATGAAGGTGATATCCAGCGTCTTGTAGTCGTTGTCGAAATCTACCCACCGCGCTTGTCGGGTGACGTATTCCTGCCATTCATCGGTGTATTTCAACACCGAATCTTTCGCCGCCTGGTTGAAAGCGGCGATACCCATCTCTTCGATTTGGCTCTTGTTGGTAATCCCTAGCTGGCGCTCCGCTTCAAGCTCGGCAGGAAGCCCGTGGGTGTCCCAGCCGAAACGACGGTGCACTTGCTTTCCCCGCATAGTGTGAAAGCGAGGAAACACGTCTTTGGCATACCCGGTCAGGAGGTGCCCATAATGGGGCAACCCGTTGGCAAAGGGTGGACCGTCATAAAAAACCCACTCTTCGCAGCCTTCGCGCGCTGCCACCGATTTGCGGAAGGTATCTCCGTCTTTCCAGTCTTTCAACACCTTGGTTTCCACGGCAGGGAAGGAGGGACTGGGCTCCACGGAAGAGCCGGGACGGTGTCGGGGGAAAGCCATGGGGTGCTCCTGAGAGAGGGGGGTAGATGTTACGGGGACGCCCGGCTTCCCGGTCGCGGTACCACCCCGCTTGCCACCAAAAGATGGCCACTCTTCTCAGGCGCTGACGGGCCCACCCGACCGGTTCTACTCAAACCACGAAGGTTTTTTCTTCCGGCAGCTCCTCGGTGATAGCCGATTCAAAGCTTTGTCCCAGTGTAGGACCTGTGGCTCCAAACCGCACCCGACTCAGAGGGCTCGCGAAGCTTCCAAGAGAGCGCGGGTATGGGCGTGGGAGGGGTTGTCGAGAATTCTCTCCAGGGGGCCTGACTCGATGGCTTGGCCTTCCAGCAACACCAACACCTCATCGCTGAGGTGAGCGATAACGCCCAAGTCATGGGAAATCAGAATCAGTGTCAAACCCAAATCGCGCTGGAGTGAGCCCAGCAGGGTGAGAATTTGAGCTTGGACCACAGCGTCCAACGCCGACACGGGTTCATCAAGAATCAGGACCGAAGGCCTGCGGGCAAGTGCCCTTGCGATGGCCACCCGCTGTCGTTGCCCTCCCGAGAGCTGATGGGGTCGCCTGCCGAGCAATTCAGGGGCAAGCCCCACAAGCCCGAGGGTTTCCAAGAGTCGCTCCCCTGGCGTGCCATCGCTGGATGTGTCAAGTTCAAGCGCCTCCTCGACAATGCGGCGAACGGTCCATCGAGGGTCAAGCGCATCCAGCGGATTTTGTTCAATGAGCTGGATGGCCCCCCGGCGAGGACGCCTAGCCTTTTCGCGTTCGCTAGACCACGGCTGGCCAAAAAGCTCCACCACACCGGAATCTGGTGTTTCTAAGGCCATTAATATCCTACCCAGCGTGCTCTTGCCCGACCCTGACTGACCCACAATTCCGAGCGTTGTGCCGGATCTAACCTGGAAGGACACGTCGCGAAGGGCCTGGGTGGGGGTGCCGTCGGGGCCTTGATAGCGGCGGTGGATTCCTTGCCACGACAGGGCTAGAGGGGAAGCATCCGGTGTCACCGTGATCGCGCTGCGCCGCTTCGCCACCGCGGCGACCAGTTCCCCGGTGTAGGGGTGGCGTGGACGATTAAGCACTTCTGCGCTGGAGCCCTGCTCGAGGATGACCCCGCCACGCATCACCGCGATGCGGTCAGCTAGTTGACTCACGAGATGAAGGTCGTGGCTCACCAACAGCAGGGCCAAGCCAGAGCGCTTCAGGGAGCTCAACAGGTCAAGGATGTGGGATTGGGTCAGCGAGTCAAGAGCGGTGGTGGGCTCATCGGCAATCAGCACCTCCGGGTTCCCGGCCAGAGCTGACGCAATCAATGCGCGTTGGCGCATTCCGCCCGAGAGCTCATGCGGATACTGACGCCTCCGATACTCGGGGTCAGGCATCGCTGCCATCTCGAGAGCGCGGGTCACTCGGCGTGATCGCTCCTCACGAGAAAGCTTGGGACGAGTTATCTCGAGAACTTCTGCCACTTCCTCTTCAATCCGGCGCAGAGGATCCAAAGAGACCAGAGCGTCTTGGCTGACTAGTCCCACCCGAGTACCTCGAAGGGATCGCCACTGCAGTGGAGAAAATCCTCTGGTATCCACGCCGGCCACCCGCAGGCTCTCCACTCGTTGGTCTGCCCCTGGGGGGACCAACCCGAGGAGAGATAGTGCCGTCAGAGATTTTCCGGAGCCCGATTCCCCCACCAATGCCAAACACTCACCGGCATCGATATGGAAGGACACATCGCTGACAGCGGGTGCCTGGCTTCCAGGGAACTGAATCTGGAGGTGTGCGACCTCAACGGCAGGATGGGTCACGAGACCCTCCCCTCGCCGCGCAAGCGCAGGTGGCGCCCCACCGCGCTGATGGCAAGAACTGTTGACGTGATCGCAAGGCCGGGGAAGACACCAATCCACCAGGCGGTGGCAAGGAAATTCCTACCCTCGGAAAGAATGAGGCCCCACTCAGGAGTCGGCGGCTGAAGGCCAAGACCGAGAAAACTTAGCCCTGAGGCGGTGACGATCGCCGTCCCTACGCCGATGGTTGCCATCACGAGTAAGGGGCCGAGGATGTTCGGGATGATGTGGCGAAAAAGAATCGCTGCCGGAGGAACCCCCAGCGCGCGGGCAGCAGTAATGTACCCAGCCTGAGAAACAACGAGCGTTTCTGCCCGAGCCACGCGGGCATAGGCGGGGATTGCTGCAAGCGCGACCGCGACAGGAATACTGGCACCCCCCACCCCAATAACGGCAATGACGATCAGGGCGAGCAGGAATTCAGGGAACGCCATGACCACATCAATGAACCGCGAAAGCGCGGTGTCGAGGATGCGGGGCCCTCTGGCAGCACCCACCCCCAGAAGAATTCCGACCACTAGTGCGCACGCCGTCGCCCCGAGCCCTACCGCGAGCGAATAGCGCGCGCCATAGACCACCCGCGCGAACACGTCCCGACCAGACTGGTCGGTCCCAAAAAGATGGGCAGCACTGGGAGCCTGAAGTGTGGCACTGGAATCTGTGTCGAGGGGGCTTTCACCGGTGAGGAGCCACGGGAAAAGCGCGGCCAACGCAATCAGCCCCAACGTGATTGCCGCAATGATTACCCCGAGGGGAAGCTGCGGACCGGGAACACGCTTGGGGAGGGGGTTCTCTTTCTCTTCTCCGAGGAGGGACCTCACGATCGCGTCTCCACAGACACTCGCCGAAGGCGCGGGTCAAGGCCGCGATAGCTGAGATCCACCGCGAGGTTCACGAGGGCGAAAACCACTGCCCCCACCACAATAATTCCCAAAATCACAGGAAAATCTCGCCCCACAATGGCTCTGATAGCCACTTGGCCTAACCCTGGACGGGCGAAAACGGTTTCTACCAGAACCGCTCCCCCGAGCAGCGATCCCACCAGGTATCCACCAAGAGTCAGGGCGTCCATCGCGGCATGGCGCAGGGAATGGCGTCGAACCAGTCCCGAGGGCGACACCCCTCTGGAGCGGGCCGTCATGGCAAAAGGTTGTCCCTCCGCCGCATCGAGGCCGTGCCGAAGTACTTGGCTCACAATGCCGGCCACGGGCAACGCGAGAGTGAGAGACGGCAACACCAGGGACGATATTCCCTGCGCGCCGGTAACCGGAAACCACCCTAATTGGAGGGAGAAAACAGCCAGCAGAAGAAGACCGATCCAGTAGGTGGGTGAAGAAATGACAATCAGTTCCGCCACCGACACCGCTTTCTTTAGCCTCGCGCCTCGCCCAAAAAGGGCTCCCCCCAGGGCGAAGAGAGTCGCTAAGAAAATTGCTCCCCCGGCGAGTTGAAGAGTAGGCAGAGCTTGCTGAGCAAGAACGTCCACCACCGGAGTGCGAAGCTGGTAGGAGACGCCCAGATCGCCGTGAATAAGGCGGCCAAGGTATAGGAAGTACTGCGTAATAAGTGGTTCATCAAGCCCCCACTCCAGTCGTATCTGGGCGCGAACAGATTCGGATACCCGCGCCTGGACGCCGAGCATGACATCGACAGGGTCGCCGGGAATCAACCGGAGGGCCACAAATCCTGCTGTTGCCGCCCCCCAGATGACAAGGACAAATCTCCCGAGAGATTGTGCCAAGAAGAGAAACACCCTGGAGAGTGTGCCTCGCCAGGGTGTGCTCGCGTGCGTGGTCACTACCTCACGGCCAACTACCGCTCGACGGTGGCGCCGTAGAAGGATGCTCGACCGTAGAGGTCAAAAATCAATCCTTCAACACCCGAGGTAGCGACGGTGATTTCGGAGGGAACGTAGAGAGGTACGATCAACACCTGCTCCGCATTCCACTGCTGGATTTGCTGATACAGGGCCTCTCTCGCAGCGGGTGAACTGGTGGCCACAGCATCGCTGAGCCACTGATCAACCGCAGGCTTTGTCACACTGGAGACTGTTTGAAAGCCGCCGGTTTGGAGGTGGCTGCGCAACACATCAGCGTCAGGGCTGGAAAACGCCCAGTCGGTCAGGTCAAAATCCCTGGGTCCATAAAACTCCATGTACTGAGCGGGTTCCAGCACTTCCCGAACGAGCTCGAATCCGATTTCCTTCAGATCTGACTGGATAAAGTTCGCGAGGCTCGCGCGGTCATCCGGAACAGGGGTGTAGGCGATCCAGCGAGCACTCAAACGCTCGCCGTCTTTGGTGCGATACCCCTCAGAGTCCCGTTCTGTCCATCCCGCAGAGTCCAAGAGTTCGTTTGCCTTGTCTGGGTTGTAGGGCCACGAACCCTCCAGTGAGGCATCGTAGGAGTTAGGCGTGGTGGGGCCCAAAATGCTCCAGGCCCGGCTGAACTGTCCCTGATAGATGCTGGCAATTGCTGGCTCGGCATCAAATCCCAGGCTGAAGGCCTCGCGGACACGCACGTCAGCAAAAACGCCATCGGCCTCGTTGATGTAAAGGGAGTAGGGAACGCCCGGCATTTCAATGGAGAAGGTCTGGGCATCCGCGCCGACTTGCGCCGCCATGTCCGGGGTGAAATCTGCCGCGACATCCGCTTCCCCGGTGGTAATTGCTCCCACCCGCGAAGCGGTCTCTGGCACGATGGAAATGACGAGCGTGTCCGAGGCTGCTCTTCCTTGATGGGTTGACCCTGTGGGCGCCCAGTCATAGTCGGGATTTGCGACAAACACGAGTTGCTGGTCGGGGGTGAACTCGCTCAACACGAAGGGTCCCGTGCCGACAGTGACTCCCGGTCCACCCGCTTTTAGATCAGCGGCATTTTCTGTGAGGACCACGGGTGAGTAGAAACCCAGCTGGGGAAGGCTCAGACCCTGGAGGAACGGCGCATAGGGCTGGCTGAAGGTGATGGCGACCTCGAATTCACCCAAGACCTCCGTACCCACGTAATAACCGCCATCCTCGGCATACCCAATCAGGCTTGCGGCTTGGGCCGAAGCTGTTTCTGGGGCAACCACGTGATCGAAGTTTGCCTTCACCGCTTCAGCGTTGAAAGGCTCACCATCGTGGAAGGTAACGTCTTCGCGCAACTGGAAGACATATTCCAGCTCGTCTTCAGAGATTGTCCAGGACGAAGCGAGCCACGGCACAAAGGCGCCGGAGGCGTCCTGCGCGACCAGTGAGTCAAACGCGTTGCGCAGTACCAGAGAGGCGACATCAAGCTGGCTCGAATGAATATCCATGTGTCCCGAGCTGAGGTTTGCGCCTTCAATGGCGAAAGAAATGGTCGACTCAGCGGGTGCTTCTGACATCGTTGACTCCGCGGGTGCTTCGTCGCCAGCGCACGCTCCGAGAGTCGCGGCAAGAGCAATGACCGCTCCGATGGAAGAGATTTTTCGAATGAGGGAGGTTCTGCGAGGCATGTATCCACTTTCGGTGAGGTATCGAAATCCCTAGCGTACATTAACTAGACTCAGTTCAACAATTACTAAGGGGGCCGTGTGGGAGAGCACCTTACCCGTGGAAGACCATTGGCTTCCTCACCTGAAATGCTCCAAGAAGCTGCCCTGGAGCTTTTCGTCGAACAAACCTACGCCAAGACCACCATCGAGGAGATTACCCAGCGTGCAGGGGTCAGCCGAGCGACATTTTTCAACTATTTTCCTGCCAAGAGTGACGTGTTCTGGGTGGATCTTGACGACGCGCTCCGTCGTTTGAGCGGGGTGCTTGGCGAACACCAGTCGGTGGAAAAAACCCCTACCGTCGGGCTTCTCGTGGTCCTCCAAGGCCTCTGTGCCGTTGCGCGAGAGATGGGCGAAGGCCGTGTTCCCCTCGCTCTTACGCAGCATGAGCTAATGGGTAGCGTTCACGAGCTACAGTCTTCGGCCCTTACCCGGTTTAGCAACCAGGCAACTATCATTTCCGAGTTCCTCCAAGGCTTCGGATTTAGCGCTCCTCGAGCAAGAGCTGCGGCCTATGCGAGCATCGCAACGGCGATCGCGGCGACTCAAGAGTGGGCTGAGGCAGGGACGTCCCGTCGCCCCCTCGACACCTACCTGCGAGAGGCCCTGGAGCCTGTGGTCCAGGGTTTTGCTCAGGAGTAACCCCCAGCAGCGTCCTCGGACAATTGCTCGGTAGTTGTTTTGTACGATAGAGGTACTCACACTCAGGCACCCTAGACACGGTGCCGCCTATAGCGAAGAAGGTGTTCGGCCATGACGAGGTCCATTCCCGAGAAACCCGTTCTAGAAGGCCTTGAAAACACCTGGGGGGAAGCCTGGGAATCCCAGGGGACCTACCGCTTCAACCGCGACGAAGCAGTGAAGCGGGGCAAAGACAATGTCTTTGCCATCGACACTCCCCCGCCAACGGCTTCGGGCAGCCTTCACATTGGGCACGTCTTTAGCTACACGCATATGGACCTGCAAGCGCGCTACCAGCGCATGCAAGGCAAAGAGATTTTTTACCCCATGGGCTGGGACGATAACGGCTTACCCACCGAGCGGCGGGTCCAGAACTACTACGGTGTGCGCTGCGACCCTTCGCTCCCCTACACCGAAGGGTTCGTCCCACCCCTGGAGAGTGGCGCTACAACAGATGGCTCTAAGCCAGGTGATCAAGAGCCCATCAGCCGGCGGAACTTTATTGAGTTGTGCGAGACACTCACGCTCGAGGACGAGAAGCAATTCGAAGACTTGTGGCGATCCCTCGGTCTCAGCGTGGATTGGTCGCTGACCTATCGCACCATTGACAACCATTCCCAGCGCGTTGCCCAACAGGCCTTCTTGAACAATCTCGATCGTGGTGAGGCATACCGGGCGGATGCTCCAACGCTCTGGGACATTACCTTTAGAACCGCCGTGGCCCAGGCTGAACTGGAAGACAGGGAACAACCCTCCGCTTACCACCGTGTCGCCTTTGGGTCCGGAGGTGGGGGCGATGATGTCGTCATCGTGACAACCAGGCCAGAACTTATTCCCGCCTGTGTGGCTTTAGTCGCGCACCCCGATGACGAACGCTATCAAGACCTTTTTGGCACCACCGTCACCTCGCCGCTGTTTGGTGTGGAGGTGACGATTCTCCCCCATCATCTCGCCCAAAAGGACAAGGGAACAGGCATCGCCATGGTGTGTACTTTTGGCGATGTCACCGACGTGATCTGGTGGCGCGAGCTAGGCCTCAACACTCGCCCCATTTTGGGTCGCGATGGTCGGATCGTGTCAGACACCCCGCCCTGGCTGAAAGATTCCGATGCCCAAAAATCGTTCGCCGAGCTCGCAGGAAAAACGGTTTTCAGCGCGAAAGCTGCCATGGTGGAAATGTTAGGTGCCAGCGGCGCCCTCCTGGGGGAACCAGAAAAAATGGTCCACCCGGTGAAGTTCTTTGAAAAAGGGGATAAACCGCTCGAAATTGTGACCACCCGCCAGTGGTACATCGCCAACGGCGCCAAAGACCCAGAACTCGCGAGCCGGTTGCTGGAACGGGGAAAACAAGTCGCTTTCCACCCCGACTTCATGCGGGTTCGCTACGAGAACTGGGTGAATGGCCTCTCCGGCGATTGGCTTATTTCACGGCAGCGATTCTTTGGTGTCCCCATTCCGGTGTGGTACCCACTCGATGAACACGGTGAACCACTGGAGGGTGAAGTTCTCGCTCCCGAGAAGTCTTCTCTCCCTGTCGACCCTTCCTCGCAGGCCCCTCCGGGCTTCAGCGAAGACCAGCGAGGCAAGCCCGGTGGGTTTGTCGGCGAGGTCGACATCATGGACACCTGGGCGACCAGCAGCTTAACTCCCCAACTCGCGGGCGGCTGGGAGGTGGACCCTGAACTCTTTGACCTGGTGTTCCCCTACGACCTTCGCAGCCAGGGACAGGACATCATTCGAACCTGGCTCTTTTCCTCCGTCCTCCGAGCAGAGCTAGAGCACGGCACCATCCCCTGGAAAAATGCCGGTATTTCAGGTTTCATCGTTGATCCCGACCGCAAGAAAATGTCGAAATCTAAAGGCAACGTCGTCACCCCACAGGCAATGTTGGATGACCATGGTTCTGATGCTGTTCGCTACTGGGCAGCCTCCTCCAAACTCGGCACCGACGCCGCGTTTGACCCACAAAATCCTAAGCAAATCAAAATTGGTCGGCGCTTAGCCATCAAAGTCCTCAACGCCGCCAAGTTCGTCTATAGCTTCGAAGGCGACACCGGGGAGGTGACCGAGCCACTCGATTGCGACATGCTTGCCCATCTCGCGAAGGTGATCGATCAGGCGAGTGCTGCGTACGAAGAATTTGATCATGCTAAAGCTCTCGACGTCACCGAAGCTTTTTTCTGGACCTTTACCGATGACTACCTGGAGCTGGTGAAAGAACGGGCCTATACAGGCGAAGGTCAAGCGAGGACCAGCGCCATCACCGCTTTGCGAAGAGCGCTGGATGCCATGCTCCGACTCTTCGCCCCCGTGATTCCCTTCGCCACCGAAGAGGTGTGGTCCTGGACCCACGAGGGCAGCATTCACCGTGCCGGGTGGCCGACAGCCTCCGAGGTTGCCACCGCCGCTGATCCCACGACTTTCGCTGGGCTTCTTGGCCTCGCGAGCGAGGCTTTGATTTCGATTAGGCGCTTCAAGACCGACCAGAAAGTGGCGCAAAAGACGGGCGTTATCCGCGCCACAATGAAAGCCCCCGTGCTACTGCAGAGCGCCGAGGCGGATGTAATGGCGGTAGGGAAAATCGCGGAGCTCACCTGGGAAATGGGCGATTCCATCGAGTTGGTCCACCTTGAATTGGAGGTCGAAAACCTTGAGTAACACCGGTGAAATCAGTATTTCCATGGCATCGCCCGAAGACCAAATGGCCTGGGAGGCGCTGTTCCTGGAATACGGTGTTTTTTACAAGACCTCCTTTTCCCCCGAAGTCCTAGCAGGCGTGTGGGAGTGGATCAAGAAGGAGGACCACCCCCTTCGCTGCTTCATCGCGAAGGTTGATGGCACCATGGTGGGATTTGCGCACCTGAGGGATCAGCCCGACACCTTCACGGCCGCATCGTCTTGGTTCCTGGACGACTTATATACAGACCCGTCCGCCCGCGGACGAGGAGTGGCAACGGCCCTCATTGCCGCGATTACCGAGCACGCCTACCAGAATGGCGGGGGCACGCTGCGATGGATTACGGGAGCAGACAATGTTGTGGCGCAAAGGCTCTATGACACTCTGGCCACAAAAACTTCGTGGGTGATGTACGAAGATGAGATTGCGTGGCCACGCTGATGCGTTTGGGAAGCAGATTCTCCGTGGGCGAAAGCCCTAGCAGCCTGTCTGCCGATGTCATCATCAACATTCGGACTGTCGAAGAAAGCCTTAGCGTCGAAGAGGCCGCAACGCTTCGATGGACTCTGACCTGGCTGGAAAACCGCCCCATAGCGACGCTCGATAACGGCGAAGTGGTGCAGGGGTAGAAACTAGGCCGATTTTTCGCGGCGTTGAGTAGTCTTCCCCACGATGGTGGGGCCAGATTTTTTCAACACAGAGTCCTTCGTAATGATGACCCGCTCGACCTCATCGGCGGAGGGCACATCAAACATCACGGGCCCCAGGACTTCTTCCAAAATCGCTCGAAGCCCGCGCGCGCCGGTCTGGCGAACTTCCGCCAGCGCTGCGATCTCTTCCAACGCTTCCTGCTCAAAGTCCAGGCTCACGCCATCCAGAAGGAACATGGCCTGATACTGCTTGACCAAAGCGTTTTTGGGTGTGGTCAAAATATCGATTAGAGCGGTTTTGTCCAGCGGCGTCACGGTCGTGACAACAGGAAGACGACCAATGAATTCGGGAATCAGACCGAACTTATGAAGGTCCTCGGGAAGAACTTCGCTGAAGAGGTCCTCGGCAGCGTTCTTGGAATGCAGAGGAGCGCCAAATCCGATTCCATGGCGCCCAACCCGCTGGGAAATAATTTCCTCGAGCCCCGCGAAAGCACCCGCCACAATAAACAGCACGTTGGTGGTGTCAATCTGAATGAACTCTTGTTGTGGATGTTTGCGCCCACCCTGCGGAGGAACAGCCGCAATGGTTCCTTCTAAAATTTTCAGCAGTGCCTGCTGGACGCCTTCTCCTGACACGTCTCGGGTAATCGAAGGGTTCTCTGCCTTACGGGCAATCTTGTCGATTTCATCGACATAGATGATGCCTGTTTCTGCACGCTTCACATCATAATCAGCTGCCTGTAAAAGCTTGAGAAGAATGTTTTCAACGTCTTCCCCGACATAACCAGCCTCGGTAAGGGCGGTGGCATCCGCTACGGCAAACGGCACATTAAGGCGTTTAGCAAGGGTTTGGGCGAGATAGGTCTTTCCGCACCCGGTGGGGCCGATCAGCAAAATATTGCTCTTCTGAATCTCAACGCCGTCTTCCGCGTCGACGGGGTGAGGTGTTGCTGCTGCCCGCACCCGTTTGTAGTGGTTGTAGACCGCTACGGACAGTGACTTCTTTGCGGCCTCTTGGCCGATGACGTATTCCTCCAGGAATTCATAGATTTCCTTGGGCTTGGGGAGGTCGAAGTCACCGATGGCTTGAGCGGTCCCCTCGGACTGACGCTCATCAATAATCTCGTTGCACAGTTCGACGCATTCGTCGCAGATGTAGACGCCCGGGCCCGCAATGAGCTGCTGGACTTGCTTTTGGCTTTTGCCGCAAAAGGAACACTTCAGAAGCTCGCCTGTTTCACCGGTGCGTGCCATGGGAGTCCTTCCTGTGTGGCGACAACCCCTTGGAGCTTACCTTTGACCACCTTCAGCTCAGGGATTTTCCACAGCTCCCCCTTGGCGTGGCGGGAATACACTGGGGAATCGTGAGGACTCTCCCGCCGGCGCAAACTCGCAGATATTCTCTATCTGCCATTCTCGCCCTCTTGCTTGTTGGGGTCGCCACACCTGCGCTCGCCCACAACGTGGTGGAAAACAGAACGCCTGCGCCCTATTCGGTCGTGACGGAAAGCCCCATGCAAGTCTCCATCGCCACCGATAATGATTTCCTCGACCTGGGGGGCAAAAGCCGCGGGTTTGCGATTGCTGTGCGGGATAGCTCAGGCCTGTATTTCGGCGACGGATGCGTCGATCTGACGGAGCGGCGCATTCATTCCCGGATTGATTTGGGAGAACCAGGCGTCTATACGATCCTCTACCAGTTCGTCTCAGCAGATGGGCACAGTCTCTCCGAGAGCTATGAGGTCACCTTCGCCCCAGAAAATGATCACGCTGCGGCGCAGGGATCTTCGACTGCTCCGGTATGCGGAGGGGAAATTGCTGCCCCCACTCAAGACATCGAGGTTGGCGTTGTCGCCCCGGATGACGCGGTGACCGAGGAGTCAATGGCCGCCAACGGCTGGATCATAGGCTTAGGAATCGGCGTGACCACCCTGGCCCTCACCCTTCTCGCGTACTCGAGGCGGGGGCGCCCCCATCCCACTAACCCGCGGTAACGGCGGCTGGTCCGGCAGCGGGGGTTGCCACACCCGCAGATTTCCGGGTGTTCAACACCTGGTCGATTAGACCGTATTCCAGTGCCTCATCCGCGGTCAAAATCTTGTCGCGGTCAATGTCCCGGTGGACTTCCTCAGTGCTCTTGTTCGAGTGCTTGGACAGCGTGTCCTCAAGCCACTCGCGCAAGCGGGCGATTTCTTTTGCTTGAATCTCAATATCTGAGGCCTGACCGCGGCCTGCTTCCCCCATCATCGGCTGGTGGATCAGCACGCGAGAGTTAGGCAACGCCAAACGCTTCCCGGGCTCGCCGCCCGCCAAAATCACAGCAGCTGCGGATGCGGCTTGACCGAGGACAACCGTCTGAATCTGCGGACGGACGTACTGCATGGTGTCGTAGATCGCCGTCATCGCGGTGAACGAACCACCTGGTGAATTGATATACATGACAATGTCGCGGTCGGGATCCTGGCTTTCTAGAACCAATAGTTGTGCCATTACGTCATCAGCTGAAGCGTCATCGACCTGAACACCGAGGAAGACGATGCGGTCTTCAAAGAGCTTCGCGTAGGGGTCCTGGCGCTTGAAACCGTAGCTGGTGCGCTCTTCGAAGGTGGGCAGAATGTAGCGAGCTTCCGGCATCGGGAACTCGGAACGAGCCGTAGGAATATTGTTCATCATCTCTATCCTGCCTACTTCTTCTTGCCCTGCTCGGTTCCGCCGCCGCCAACAACGTCGCTGGCGGAAGCGCGGATGTGATCAACAAATCCATATTCCAGTGCTTCATCTGCACTAAACCAACGATCACGGTCGCCGTCTTCGGTAATTTGTTCCAAAGTCTTGCCGGTCGCCTCGGCCGTGATTTGAGCGAGCCGCTTCTTCATGTCGTTGATGAGGTGCGCCTGAGTTTGAATATCGCTCGCCGTGCCACCGAAGCCGCCGTGCGGTTGGTGGAGAAGAACACGCGCGTTAGGGGTGATGTAGCGCTTTCCCTTGGTTCCAGCGGTAAGGAGCAACTGACCCATCGAAGCCGCCATTCCGATACCCACCGTCACGATGTCATTGGGAACAAACTGCATGGTGTCATAGATCGCCATACCCGCGGTGATGGAGCCACCGGGAGAGTTGATGTAGAGATAGATGTCCTTCTCGGGGTCCTCTGCGGCAAGCAGCAGAAGCTTCGCTGCGATTTCGTTTGCGTTGTCATCGCGAACCTCAGAACCCAGCCAAATGATGCGATCTTTCAGCAACCGGTCAAAGACATTTGGTTGCATCATGCTTTCAGACATCGTCACTTTGTTGCTCTCCTCCATGGCCAACTTGCGCGGTCCCTCGAGAGTACCGGGGCGGGTGATTCACACACGCACGTGTTCGCCCTCGGCAGAGTGGGCTTAGTGGTCGTGGTCGTCTTCCCCAGAGCTGTCTGCAACAGCCTGCGCGATTGCTGCCTCGACAGAATCTTCGCCGGTGTTGGTGACGCTGCTGAGGTCAACCTTCTTGCCCTTAGTGTCCTTCACGCTCACCTGGGCCAAAGCGACGGAGAGCGACTTCGAACGGGCCACTTCTCCGACCATCGAGGGAATCTGATTATTCTCTTGCAAGCTCTGGATGAACTCCGAGGGTTCCATGCCGTACTGGCTCGCGGACTGCATCAGATACTGGGTGAGCTCCTCCTGACCAACCTCGACCTCGAGCGATTCCACTAAAGCATCCAGCATGAGCTGGCTTCGGAGGGACTTCTCCGTTGACTCGATTACTTCCTTGCGGTGGACATCATCGTCCAAGCGGTTTTCGCCCTCGAGGTGTCTGTTGACCTCCGCATCCACCACCCCTTGGGGAAGTGGCAGGTCAATGTCGCCAAGCATCTTTTCCACGAGTGCGTCGCGGGCTTGCTGCGCCTGCTTGAACACTCCCCGGCGCTCTACTTGGGCTGCTACGTCGTCACGAAGTTCTTTGATGGTGTCGAATTGGCTCGCAATTTGCGCAAAGTCGTCATCAGCCTCGGGTAATTCCCGTTCCTTGACGCTCAATACCGTGAGAGCAATCTGAGCCATCGAACCTTCGTGATCGCCCCCCAAAAGCTTCGATTCAAACGTGGTTGATTCACCAGCGGTGAGAGTGTCGAGGGCATCATCGATTCCGTCGATGAGCTGTTCGGAGCCCACCTCATAGCTAATCGAGCTCGCGCTATCAATCGTGTTTTCACCGATGGTGGCTTCCAGGTCAATCTGGACGAAATCACCCGTCTTGATGGGACGATCGATCGTCACGAGGTTACCAAAGCGAGCCCGCAGATCATCCAAATCTGACTCAACGTCTTCTTTCGACACGACAACCGGCTCGACCTCGAGGGTGTACTTGGCAAAGGCGGGCAAGGTGAAATCTGGACGCACGTCGACCTCAACGGACACCACCAAATCACCGGAGAAATCTTTGTCTGACGGCCACGTGGTGACGTCAGCCTGGGGCTGACCGAGAGTGCGAATCTTTTCTTCCTGGACGGCGGTCTGGAAATAGCGATCGAGGCCCTCGCTCACGGCGTGGTTGAGAACTTCACCGCGACCGACGCGCTGGTCGATGATGGGGGGTGGAACCTTGCCTTTACGGAAACCCGGGATGTTCATTTCCTCGGCGATGTGCTGATAAGCATGGTCGAGGCTTGGCTTCAGCTCTTCCGGTGTCACCGTGATGGTGAGGCGGACCCGGGTGGGGCTGAGGGATTCTTTGGTGGTCGTTGGCAAAACTTTTTCTCCCGTTGTTGTGATGGTGTTCTCCGTCGGGGCGACAGGATTCGAACCTGCGACTTCCCGCTCCCAAAGCGGGCGCTCTACCAAGCTGAGCTACGCCCCGATGGCCCGGCACATTCCACTTTTGTGAGGCACAGCCTGGAGAGCCGCGCCCGGTGAAACAACCTCGTAGAGTCTAGCCGGTTCCCCGTCTTTCGAAAACCGGTAGTCAGCCGATGCGCTAACATCGAGGCTGAAGAAGTTCCCTGCGGGGATGTAGCTCAATGGTAGAGCCTCAGTTTTCCAAACTGATGGCGCGGGTTCGATTCCCGTCATCCCCTCTTTTGCGAGTTGTCGTGGGTGACGACTCCCCTGCTCACCGTTAGCGCAATACCCATCCCCCGGAGCGCATTACTGGCCTTTGGCATATCTGATCCGAGGGCTTCCAGAAGCCACCGTGGGTCGGCTTCGAGGGCAACAATATTGGCCGGTTGTCCCACCTCCAGGGTGGTTCGTGCAGAAGAATCCAGCGCTTCATCAAAGCTCAATCCTCCCGCTAGGTGCCAGGGCGCCCGGCCATCTCTGGTTCTCGTCACTGCAGCGGCAATTTCAATCCACGGATCTAGCGGGGACACCGGAGCGTCCGAGCCCAATGCCAAGGTGGCACCACTATCCACAAGGGTGCGAAGCGCAAAGGCACGATCTGCTCGATCAGCCCAGTACACGTCTGTCACATCGCGATCATCGATCGCGTGTTCGGGTTGAACACTGGCGATGATGCCAAGCGATGCAAACCGCGGGAAATCTGCCTCGCGCACCAGCTGCGCGTGCTCAATGCGCCCGGTGAGGTGGTGACGTTCAATGATGTCCAAAATAATCCGGTTGGCTTCATCGCCAATGGCATGAACGGCCAGCCAAAATCCTGCGGCGTGCGCCTTCGTGAGAAGTGCCTCAATTTCCTCGGGCGGAAAGTTCATGGCGCCATACTCTTCGCCCTCCACGGCCAGGTAGGGCTCCACGCAGTGCGCGGTGCGCGTGTTGAGAGACCCATCTGTGATGATCTTGAATGGCCCCACCGTAATTGCTTCACCCAGCTTCACCCCACTGATCATTCCCTCCTCAAGCGCCCGCTCAAGATCATCGGGATAGACCGCCGCCTCCACTTGGAGCGGATAGGGGCCCTCGTTGGATGCTTGCCGCCGGACCCAATCCGGCAGGGAATACCCCATTTCAAAGTCAACAATCCCCACGACTCCGCGGGATGCGGCCTCGTGGGCGGCCTCCAGCACCCAGCCATCCAGAGTTGTCTCAGAGTTCGCGGACAGACGCTGCGTGAGCTGGAACCAGGGGCGCTCTCGAATAACGCCCTGTTCGTCGTGGTCGGTCACCTGAAGAAGGGACAGAGCGGCGCTGTTCAGCCAGCCCGAATGCACATCAACCGAAGCCAAAGCCACCGGGTTGTCCCCAGTGGCTTCATCCAGGAGCACCAGAGACTTGGAGTCCTTCCACAAGCCATCTCGATACTCCCCACCAATAACCACTGGATCAGGTTCTGGGGAGGCGAGGTTATCGGCCACGGCTTGGGCCATCATGGCAACAGCCTGCGCTGCTGAAGTGGCAGAGGCAAGGGAGACCCTTTTGCGGTGTTGTGACCAAAAGCTAAAGTGCACGTGTTCATCCCACAAACCGGGAATCACGATTCGGCCATCGAGGTCGATGACACGGTGGTCCGCCGGTGTGGCGGTGCCGGCAGGAAATATCCCTGTGATAACACCATCCTCGACAACGATGTCCACAGCGCCCTCTTCGCGATGAGAATCACGGATGACGTGGGAGAGAATCATGGCGCTACTTTCACGAAGTCTGACAGGAGGGGCAGTAATAGAGCTTTCGAGCGGCCATCATTTCCAGCACGACCGCAGTGCCGCAGGCCCGGCAGGGACGACCCTCTCGTTTATACACAAAATAGCGGTTGGCCGAAGAGCGAAGCGCCGAGGCCTGTTGAGCGGCAGTGAGATCATCCCTGGTCATCATCACCCCGGTTCTTACTCCCCTCTTCAACAGCTGTGTCCAGTCTTTCCAGAGCGCTCGGGCGGTGTCTGTAGCCAGCGCTGCGGCAGGGCGGTGGGGGTCTAATCCGTGGCGAAACAGGATCTCTGCGCGATACACATTGCCAATGCCACTGACCACACTCTGATCCATCAACACCACGCCAATGGCGCGTTTGGTTGCGCCCACTCGGCGGACGAATTCCCGCTCACCTCGAATTCCCGTGTTCACTAACGGGTCGGGTCCTAAACGCTCCTTCGCCTGCTGAGCCTGTTCCGGGGTGAGCACCTCACACGCCGTGGGGCCCCGCAAGTCTGCGACCGCGTCGGGTGTTTCCAAACGCAAGCGCACCTGTCCCCTGGGTGCCGGAGGAAAAGGTTCATCGGGATCGCTCAGCGAGTCAGATTCACCGATTCGCTGCCTGGTCGAGCGAGGCGCGCCTAACGAGGCGGCTGCTGCGGACCCTGCCCGAGCGCTGTTCCCGGCCAGCGTCGTAACATCCCATGCGCCATAGATTCCCAGGTGCACCCGCAGGACTGCATCGTTATCGAAGCCAAGAAAGAGCTGTTTCCCGACCGCCTGCGACGTGGCAAGAGTCGCACCTGAGAGAAGAGTTGCGCCTGCGCTGAAGCGACCCTGGGGTGACTCGGCTTTGAGGACTCGCCCCAGGAAGAGTTCGGAAAATAGGTTGGAAACCCGGTGAACGGTGTGACCCTCGGGCATGCGGAGTTAGTGTCCCAAGGAGAAACCGGCAATGGCTCTGGTTGATTCGTATTCTTTCATCTGCGCGATGCGTCGCACGTGTCGTTCGTCGCCACTGAAGGGCGTGCGAATGAAGGTGTCGATGAACAGCAAGGCTTCATCAATGCTGTGCTGTCGCGCCCCTATTGCGCAGACGTTGGCGTCGTTGTGTTCGCGCGCGAGCACAGCGGTATTTACACTCCACACCAAAGCAGCCCGTACACCTTCGACCTTGTTGGCGGCCATTTGTTCACCGTTGCCCGAACCGCCGAAAACAACTCCCAACGCGGGGGTTCCTGCCGCGAGGTCCCGAGTAACATTCAAGGCTGCACTGATGCAAAAACTGGGGTAATCATCGAGTGCATCAAAGCTCTCTGGCCCATGGTCGATGACCTCGTGACCAGACAGCTCAAGGTGCTCGGCGAGATCTCGGCTAAATTCCAAGCCTGCATGGTCTGTAGCAATGTGGATGCGCATAGTCCCAGTGTATAAATTCTTTGTCCCCCAGGGCGGTGTAACGATTTTGTTTTAAACCCCACCGAGCGGTGTTTTGCCCTATCATTGGGACAGTATTGTGGCAAGGAGCCTGCTAATGTCTGTACCCGAATTTCGTCGCGTAATCCGCGGCTACGACACCGATGATGTCGCTCGGTATGTCAGCGAATTGAGCGACCGCCTTGAGCGCCTCGAGAACGAGCGCGCAGAGAACGCCCGGACAATCCAGCGTCTCAACCGCGATGTCACCGATGCCAACGAAAAGGCAGGCCGCGCGAAACCAAGCTTTGCCGAACTGGGCTCAGCCTTCGAAGAGACCCTTCGTCTGGCAGAAGACCAGTCGGGAAAGATTACCCAAGAAGCCGCAGCAGAAGCAGCTGAAGCATTGGGCAATGCCCGAAGCGAAGCGACGCGGGTGCGGGAATCTGCGGCGAAAGACTCGCGGAAAATCCTCTCCGACGCCCAACGAACCTCGGAAGATTTGCGGCTGGAAACTGAGCGAGAGGCAGCGCAACTTCGCCAGCAGGCCGCCGACGAAATTGCAAAGGCCACGAATACGCGCACCAGGGCTGAGCGTGCGTCTGCGACCATGCTTAGCCAGGCTGAGAAACAGGTTTCGGAAATCAAAGCCGAAGCTTCCCGCCAGGTAGAGCAGGTGAAGCGTGAAGCGTCAGAATTACTCCACGCTGCTCAAGAGCGTGCTGTGGCAACGGATTCCAGTATTCGTCAGCAAATCGATGAGGCCGAACGTGCCCGCGCGGCCATTCACGAAGAAGCTGATAACTACGCGCAGAAGGCCTACCAGCAGGCTGACGAGCACGTCCAGAAAGCTGCCCAGCGCGCTCAGGACCTCGGTCAGGAAGCCGACACCGTTCTCGAATCGGCTCAACGGCGCTCAGACGAGCTCACCTTGGAAGCCAGAACCTATGCCGAGCGTCTTATCTCGGAAACGGTCCAGCGCTCGCGCTCGATTTCTCGCGACACTGAAGACTTGGTGGGAAACATGCTCTCTGACACCGAGAGCCAGTTGAGCGACCTTCGCCGCCAACAGGGTTATCTCAACGAATACCTGCAGCGCATGCGCCAGGCAGTTACCGAAGTTGACCTGGAGATCACTGCGTTCCCGCCACCAAAGATTGGTGGGGGAACGAAGCCTATTGCTGGTAGCGGAGCCACCGTCGAAGAAGATGTGGAAGAGGCAATGCCCGTGACGGTTGATTCCGAATCCAGCAAGGCCTAGTTTTCACCGCTAGTCCGAGGTTTTACACTGTAGGTCAGCGCTCATAGGGGCGTGCTCACACCCAGCACTATCAAGGAGTTCCGCCATGCCTGGAGAAAACCTCACGCGCCGCGAGGCCCTCACCCGTTCAGGACACATCACCGTCAAGTCCTATGCCATTGACATCGATGTCCGTGACGCTTTGACGTCGCCCACTTTTCGGACGATCACGAAAATTACCTTTGTCTCCGAGGGGGAGAAAGAAACCTTTGTTGACGCAATTGCTTCCGCAGTTCATTCGATCACCCTCAATGGAGAATCTCTGAACCCCGCCGAAGTATTTGCTGATTCTCGTATTTCCCTGACGAACCTTCTCGCGAATAACACCCTGATAGTTGAGGCTGATTTCGCCTACATGAACACGGGCGAGGGGCTCCACCGTTTTGTGGACCCGGTGGACAACGAGGTATATCTCTACTCCCAATTCGAAGTCCCCGACTCTCGTCGGGTGTTTGCCGTTTTTGAACAACCCGACCTTAAGGCGACCTTCCAATTCACTGTCCACGCCCCTGGCCATTGGCGCGTGATCTCTAATCAATCTGCTGAAAGCTCCGAAGCCTGCGAGGGTGGCGCCACCTGGTTCTTCTCTCCCACTCCCCGCATCTCCTCCTACATCACTGCTGTCATCGCCGGCCCCTACGAGCAGGTCTCTGACGAACTCGTTTCCTCAAGCGGCAAAACCATTCCGCTAGGCGTGTTCGCGCGAGCCTCGCTGTTTCCCTACTTGGACGCCGACTACATTTTTGCGACCACAAAAAAGGGCTTTACCTTTTACGAAGAGAAGTTTGGTCACCCTTACCCCTTCGACAAATACGACCAAATCTTCACGCCAGAATTCAACGCCGGAGCCATGGAGAACGCGGGGGCTGTGACCTTCACCGAGGCCTATATCTTCCGCTCTCAAGTCTCTGATGCCATGCGAGAGCGTCGAGTGGTGACGATCCTTCACGAACTCGCTCACATGTGGTTTGGCGACTTGGTAACGATGCGGTGGTGGAATGACCTGTGGTTAAACGAATCCTTTGCCGAGTGGGCTTCCACCCTCGCCACCGCAGAGGCTACGGAGTGGACAGGAGCCTGGACAACTTTCCAGGCGATGGAAAAATCTTGGGCCTATCGCCAGGACCAGCTTCCTTCTACACACCCCATCGTTGCCTCCATCAACGACATCGAAGATGTCCAGGTGAACTTTGATGGCATCACCTACGCCAAGGGCGCCTCTGTCCTGAAACAGCTGGTTGCCTGGGTAGGCGAGGACGCCTTCTTTGCCGGGGTGCAAAATTACTTTTCCCGCCACCAATGGGGAAATGCCGTCCTGAAAGACTTCCTGGCGGAGCTAGAGAAATCCAGTGGTCGTGAGCTCGCTGGGTGGAGTTCTGTGTGGCTCGAAACCGCTGGGGTTAACACGCTCTCGCTCGATATCGAGACCGACCACGAGGGAATCATTACCCGGGCTGCAATGACGCAATCTGCACCGGTCGATTGGCCCACCCTGCGACCACACCGCATTGGCGTGGGAATTTATTCCACCGACCACTCTGGCGCCCTCGTGGCTACCGAGGCGATAGAGATGGACATCGATGGTGCCTCTACCGAGATTCCTCCGCTCGTGGGGCTGCACCGCGGAGACCTCGTGCTTCCTAACAACGGGGACTTGGCCTACGCAAAAATCCGACTGGACGCAGATTCCTTGGCGTTCGCCACCGAGAACTTGAAACACATCGCTGACCCGCTGGCGAGGTCACTGGTGTGGGGGAGCGTCTGGGACTCGACCCGGGATGCCGAGATTCCCCCTCGGACATTTATCAACCTGGTGCTGGCAAATATCGCTCACGAAACCGAAAGCACCACCGTTCGCACCAGTCTCGGCCAACTTTCTCTCACGGTGCGCAACTACCTCGCCCCGGCCCATCGCGCGACGATGCTCGTCGAGGTTGCCGATGCGTTGTGGGGACTCACATCTTCTGCGTCGCCCGGTTCAGATACTCAGTTCCAGCTGCTGAAATCCTTTTCCTCGCTCTCCTCAACTCCGAACCATGCGAGCACGCTTCGGGGCCTCTTGGAGGGGGCAATTATTCTCGAGGGGCTGGCTATCGATCAGGACCTTCGTTGGGAACTCCTCGCGGGGCTCAGTATCTCCGGCGCAAGCAGTGCCGAAGAGATTGACGCCGAACGTGCAGCAGATAACACTGCCAACGGCGCTCAGGCGGCAGCGCGAGCACGCGCCCTTCTCCCCTCCTTGGCATCGAAGCAGGCGGTTTTTGACCAGTTGGTGGCCTCTGACTCGACACCAAACGCCATCGTTTCTGCGATGTCAATGAGCTTTGCAGCTACTCATGACCCAACGACTTTGGAGCCGTTTATTGGGCAGTATTTTGAAGCCCTCGAGGAGCTCTGGGCATCACGGACCTACAAGATTGCCGAGTACCTTGCCGAGGGCCTGTACCCCAGCTCCATTATTGGCGAGCCGCTGGTTACCGCATCGAAGGCATGGCTTGCCGGGGCGCCGGCGATTCCAGCGCTGAGGAGAATCGTGGAGGAGAACCTTGCGGGCGTAGAGCGCGCACTTCGAGTCCAAGCCCTTGACCGCTAGCGGCATGCGCAGGCGTAGCATGGTGCCATGGATTCATGGTGGGAGGGGCTAGCAGGAACCTTCGAGCAATACACCCTGTTGTTTCGGATTCTCGGCGTCCTCCTTGCTGGTCTTATCGCCAATATTCTGACCCGCTTTCTCATTAAGCGCATCGTCGCTGAAGTTGTCCGCGGGGTGAAGAAGACACATAAAGTCGATGACACGACCGAACTCAGTTCAAGCCCGGTGGCAGCGATGCGATCGGTTCAGAGAGCCCGAACACTCGGCTCGGTTCTCAACAACACCGCTACCTGGATCATCGCCTCCATCGTCCTCATTTTGGTATTGTCCGAGCTGGGCTTCTCCGTCACAGCCCTCGTTGCCAGCGCTGGCATCATCGGCGCGGCCCTTGGCTTCGGCGCACAATCTGTTGTCAAAGATGTCCTGAACGGTTTATTCATGGTGTTCGAAGACCAGTTGGGAGTGGGTGACGTTGTCGACCTTGGCATGGCCGAGGGCGTTGTTGAACGGGTCGGAATCCGCATCACCGAAATACGCGATGTGTCCGGAACTTTGTGGTTTGTTCGTAATGGCGAAATCTTGCGGGTGGGAAACCACACCCAGGATTGGTCCCGGGTGATCTTGGACCTGCCGGTTCCCTACGAATCCAATATTGACGAAATGCAAAATGTCCTCCTCGAGTCGGCCAATTCTTTTGCCGCTTCCCCCGAATGGCGACGAAAAGTGGTGGAAGACCCCGAAGTCTGGGGAATCCAGTCTCTTTCAGCGGAGGCCATCACTCTGCGCCTTGTGGTCAAAGTGCGCGCGGGAGAGCAGTGGGCCGCGGAACGAGCGTTGTATCGGGCTCTCAAAGACTCCCTCGATCAGCGACAGGTCGACATTCCCCCGCTCAATCGCATGGTGGTCGATAACCGTGATAACCCGCGGAACGCGAAACTCCGACCACCTGCCGATGACTAATCCTGGTTCCACGCTGTTCGAAAGAATTGGCGGCGAGGCGACCTTTACCCGCCTGGTGGAGGCGTTTTACGAAGGCATCAAATCTGATGAAGTGCTCCTGCCGATGTACCCCCAGGACGACCTCGAGGGAGCCATCTGGCGCCTCTCTTTCTTTCTTCAGCAGTACTTCGGCGGCCCCACCACCTACAGCGAAGAGCGTGGGCATCCCCGGCTCCGCATGCGTCACGCTGCCTTCACCGTAAACCCCGAGGCGAAAGAGCACTGGCTCACACACATGCGCTCAGCGCTGGACTCTCTGGAGCTTGCCCCGATGGATGATGAAGAGCTGTGGGATTACCTTCAGCGCGCAGCGCTGTCGATGGTGAATACCTTCGAGCCTTAGTCTTCTCCGGTATCTGGCCCGAAGTCATGCCCCGTGGGGAATTTGACGAGCACATAACCGCCCTTGGAGCTCACACGCACCCATGGACCGGTGCTGTGAACGCTGAGGCTTCTCTCGGCCAAAAACCCCAGAGCATCGGCGGCAAAGCCGGCACCGGCGGGAATCCGCTTCGCTTGGGGAATAATCTCTCCCCACACTTCAGCCCGAACCTTTTGCACGATCGCTTCGCCCGAATTATCCGGGACAGCTTCCGCAACTCGAGCGATTCCCTGTTGGGCGGCGGCTTGGAGGTCGCTCCCAGAAATGCTTTTGCGGCGGCGCCAATGCTCTCTAGGAGGAGTAATCGCAGCCCATGCCAACGACGGCACCGAGGCTGGAAGCGTCACTGTGGCAAGGCGCGCTTCCGCTGCAACACCGAGGCGGTGGATGAAAGCCTCCATCGGGACAATGGTGTCTTCCTGCACAGCCTCAGCCAAGGCGCTCACCCGGAGCCCTAAAACCGTCGGGGTACGATCGAGTAGCCCCCGGGGAACAAGTATGCCGACATACACCTGGAGGAACCCCTCCCCCGCAATGACCCGTGCAGAAGAGTTATTCACCCGACCCGCGCGTTGAAGGAATGTTCGCAGGTCGGCGAGAGCCTCCGTGGAGGAAAAAGTTAAGGTCGTTGCCATGGTGTTCTCTAAACTACAACCGATGGACACTTCTGAAGCATTAGACGAACCCCAAGACCCCGTAGAGAGCATGCTGGGTGCGCTGACCTTGACAGCGTCGCGGGCAAGGACGAAAGAAGACATTTTCACCGCTCCCAGCCAATGGCAACCCCACGGGCGAGTATTTGGCGGTCAAGTCATGGCTCAAGCCGCGCGGGCTGCCATGCATACGGTTGATGATGACCGCGCGATTCACTCCCTCCACGGATATTTTCTGCGCCCCGGTGACATCACCGAAGATATAACTTTTGCCGTCGACCGCATCCACGATGGCCGCTCGTTTTCCACGAGGCGAGCACAGGCTTACCAAAAAGGCCAGCCAATTTTCTCCATGATTGCCTCCTTTCAGGATGAAGACCCAGGAGTGGACCACCAGACCCTGATGCCCACGGGTATTCCTGACCCTGATTCTCTACCGAGTGCCCAAGAAGTGCTGCGGTCCATCGGCCACCCCATTGCTGATGTGTGGGCAAAGACTCGAGCCTTCGATCTTCGCCACGTACCGTCTTCGCTCTACATCACTTCGGAGGGAGAGCCATCTCCCACTCAAGCGGTGTGGATGAAGTGTCTTGGCCCAATCCCTGATGAACCAAACCTTCACCGCGCAGCCTTTGCTTACGCGAGTGATTTCAGCATCCTTGAACCAGTCATGCGCGCCCACGGAATGAACTGGTCGACGCCGGGGCTAAAAATTGCCAGTCTGGATCACGCCATGTGGTGGCACCGTGAGGCTCGAGCCGATGAGTGGTTCCTCTATGCCCAAGAATCTCCCTCGGCCATTGGTGGCCGAGGGCTTTCCCTTGGTCGCATCTTTTCTCAGGACGGAACGCTCGTTGCCTCCGTTGCCCAGGAGGGAATGGTCCGCGTTCCTAATCCCTCGTGAGCTTGCGATAGGTCGAGCGATGTGGCGCAGCCGCATCCGCTCCTAACCGTTCGATCTTATTTTCCTCATAGGACTCAAAGTTTCCCTCAAACCAGTACCAGTTCCCGGGGTTTTCTTCGGTTCCCTCATAGGCCAGGATGTGTGTGGCGATACGGTCCAGGAACCACCGGTCGTGGGTAATCACCACCGCGCAGCCGGGGAACTCGAGGAGTGCGTTCTCCAGGCTGGAGAGTGTCTCCACATCCAAGTCGTTGGTGGGCTCATCGAGAAGGAGGAGGTTACCCCCCTGCTTGAGTGTGAGTGCCAGGTTCAAACGGTTGCGTTCGCCACCAGAAAGAATCCCCGCCTTCTTCTGCTGATCGGGGCCTTTAAATCCAAAAGTAGATACGTAGGCGCGGGAAGGGATCTCCACCTTGCCTACCTGAATGACATCCAGGCCGTCAGAAACGACCTCCCACAGAGTCTTGGAAGGGTCGATACCGCCACGCTCTTGGTCGACATAGGAGAGCTTCACTGATTCTCCGACGATCAATTCGCCGTCGTCAAGTGATTCAAGCCCCACAATGGTCTTAAACAGGGTGGACTTTCCCACCCCGTTGGGTCCAATGATTCCGACTATCCCGTTGCGCGGAAGGGAGAAGCTGAGGTCATCGATCAGAACACGATCGCCGAAACCCTTCTTAATCTTCTTGGCTTCAAGGACTTGCTGACCAAGCCTTGGCCCGGGGGGAATTTGAATCTCTTCAAAGTCGAGCTTCTTGGTTCTATCGGCCTCTTCCGCCATCTCTTCATACCGGGCGAGGCGAGCCTTGGACTTTGCTTGGCGCCCTTTGGCATTCGAGCGGACCCACTCAAGCTCATCAGCCAAACGCTTGGCTAACTTCTGGTCCTTCTTGCCCTGAACTTGAAGACGTTCGCCCTTCTTTTCCAGATAGGTCGAATAGTTTCCTTCGTAGGGGTAGAGGCGACCGCGGTCAACTTCGGCAATCCATTCCGCGACGTGGTCGAGGAAATACCTATCGTGTGTGATGGCGATAACCGCACCGGGATACTTTGACAAATGCTGCTCCAGCCACAGAACGCTCTCGGCATCGAGGTGGTTTGTGGGCTCATCAAGCAGCAGCAAGTCAGGCTTTTCCAGCAGTAATTTACACAGCGCCACTCTGCGCTTTTCTCCCCCGGAGAGATGAGTAATGTCAGCGTCAGAGGGTGGACATCGCAGGGCATCCATGGCCTGCTCCAACTGCGAATCTAAGTCCCAGGCGTCCGCTGCATCAATCGCTTCCTGCAAGGTTCCCATCTCCGCCAAGAGCGAGTCGAAGTCAGCGTCAGGATCGGACATTGCTGCGGAAATTTCATTGAAACGCTGAACCTTGCCGTGAATCTCGCGAACTCCATCACGGACGTTCTCAAGAACATTTTTGGTCTCATCCAGCACGGGCTCCTGCATGAGGATGCCGACGGTGTAGCCAGGCGTCAGAGCTGCATCACCATTGCTGGGGGTGTCGAGCCCAGCCATAATCTTGAGAATGGTCGACTTTCCAGCCCCGTTTGGGCCGACCATACCGATTTTTGCACCGGGGAAAAAAGACATCGTGACATCGTCAAGGATGAGCTTCTCGCCCACCGCTTTGCGGGCACGGACCATTGTGTAGATGAATTCAGCCATAGCCCCCTAGTTTAGGGACTTTACCCGCAGCGCCCCGCCGACTTTGTGGACACGGCGAGGGCGAGCCGTGTCCACAAAGATCGAAGGGTCTAGAGCGTTTCGTCGTCAGGACCCGACTCTTCGTCGGCGTGCCTACGAGCGACTTTTTTGTATTGACTCGTGCCCCAGAAAAGGTCGTGACCGAGCGTGTCGGCCTCGACCTCAATGGAGGTGCCTGTTCGATCCTCGGTTGTCCAGTCTCGAACTTTCACTCGACCTGCCGTCACAATGCGGTCGCCCTTGTTCAGCGACTGAGAAGCATTCACAGCAAGGTCCCGAAAAGCAGTGACCGTATACCAATTCGTTTCGCCATCCGCCCATGAGTTGCTCTGACGGTCATACTTTCGCTGCTGGGACGCGAGCCGAAAGCTCGTGATCGCAAGCCCTTCAGAGGTGACGATGTGCCGGGGTGTGGTGGCTACCAACCCGGTCAAGGTGAGCTGATCGCTCATGATGTGTCCTTCCTGGCCGGGGAAGGTTAGGTATGGGCTGCATCCCCCGAACCGCGATGCGACTTGGAGTTACTGTGCCGTTTCACCGGGACGAAGTGTCCACGATTCACAGTCTTAGCGGACACAGCTCGGAAAACTAACGCTGTGGACACCTAGACCGGCAGGAGGTATGCGGAGAAGCTTGCCCTTACCTTTGAGACTTTCGGGACAGCAACGGCGAGGCAATAGCCCTGAAAAGGGTTCTTCCCGAAAAAGTCTTGGTGATACTCCTCGGCGTCATAAAACTCTTCAAGCGGGGTGACTTCAGTGACGACTCCGCCGTCCCAGGTGTGGTCGGCTCTCACCCTGGCGGCCTCGAACAGAGCCCTGTCTTCCTCGTCACGGTAGAACATTGCCGAGCGGTATTGGGTTCCAACATCGTTGCCTTGCCGGTTCAACTGGCGGGGATCATGCATCGTGAAAAACGCATCCAAAATAACATCGGAGGGAATCACGTTGGGATCAAAGGTGACCGCGACGGCTTCCGCGTGACCCGTCCTTCCGGTGCAGATGGCTTCGTAGGTGGGGTTGGCGCCTTCCCCTCCGGTGTAGCCCGACACAACATCACTCACCCCTCGGAGCACCCGATACGCAGCATCAAGACACCAAAAGCAACCACCAGCGAGCACGTAAGTTTTCATGCTTTTCACCCTACGGGAGCGGGCTGTGAAGGCCACAACCCCAGCCACTCAAGATTGGTCGCCCAGTCGTCATTTCACCCCCTACGCTTATCCTGTGCCAGCCTCTCTCGCCGACGGTCCCGTGCCCGAAACAGGGCAGTGATGGGCTACTTTTACGCTCTCCTCGCAGCGGTGCTTTTTGGGGCAAATGGCTCTGTGAGCAAAGTCGTCATCGAGTCCGGATTCACAGCAATACAGCTGACTCAGATGCGAGTGCTGGGCGCTGCGGTGATTTCCGGGGTCATTCTTCTCGTCCTGGACCGGAAATCATTTCGGGTACCGATGCGTCAGTGGCCTGTCATCGCGGTTCTAGGAATCGTCGGTGTCGCCATGCTCCAGGCCACCTACGCCTTTGCCATTGCCCTCCTGCCGGTAGGGATTGCTCTGCTGTTGGAATACCTCGCGGTACTTATCGTCGCCCTTGTCGCCTTTTTCTTCTTCAAGGAAAAAGTCCACCAGCGCTTGTGGATTGCCATTGCCTGCGTTTTGGTGGGCCTCGTGGTGGTTGCCGAAATTTGGGCCAGCACCCTCAATCCGGTCGGAGTGTTGTGGGGACTGGGTGCCGCAATCTGTCTTGCGACCTACTTCCTAGTCGGAGAAAAACAGTTGCAAACGATTTCCCCTCTTGCCCTGTCGTTTTGGACCATGACCGTCGCCAGCATCTTCTGGGCACCGTTTTCGGGCTGGTGGAATTTCACACCCGACACTTTCACCGCTCTCGTCCCTCTCAGCTCATCGGCCGAGAGTGCCAGCCTTCCGATATGGGTGTTCATCGTGTGGAATATGACGCTGGGTTCTTTCGCCCCTTTCCTCCTCTCGCTCAGCGCCCTCAAGCGTCTCTCTGCCACGGTGGCGGGCATCATCGCGACCAGCGAAATTGCTTTTGCCTTCATCGCCGCCTGGTTATGGCTCCATGAAGCATTGAGCTTGAGTCAAATCCTTGGCGCCTCGGTAGTGTTGATGGGAATTGTGATTGCCCAGACCGCCCGGACGAGCGACGTGGTGGTGCAGGGTGACTTGGCTCTAGAGACAGGGCCCATAATTCTTCCCGAACGCGAAGAAATCGAGGATAAGCCCACATGAAAAAAGCATTCCGTCCCATCGTCATTGCGTCACTCATCGCCGCAGTTCTCAATCAGGCGCTGTATTTTGTTGCCACCGGATTTTTTGGCGTGGAATTTGTATTGATGGCTGACTCGCCCTCCGACATTCCTGCCTGGGCCCCTGCCGTCTTCAGCGTCTTCCAGGGTGTGCTCGGCGGCGTGGTCGTGGCGTGGATTAGCTCTCGAACCAAGAGCCCTCGCAACACGTGGCTGGCTGTGAGTTTGGTCGCTCTCGCCCTGAGCTTCACACCAGGATTTATCGCTACTTCTGTGACAACCGCTCTCTGGCTCAACGCCATGCATGTGATTGCCGGAGCTCTCATTATTCCGATGGTGGCTGCGGTGCTGCCGGGCCGAGCGGCCGCTAGCGAAGCGTAGCGAGCACCTTCGCCACGGCCCGCAAAAAGCCTTCGGGGGTTTCTTCCTGGGGTAAATGTCCCGACTGCGGAATCACTTCGAGAATCGCGCCGGGGATTCGTGTCGCCAGCTCCAACGAGTCTTGCGTCGCCACCACCCGGTCATCATCCCCGGTGATGATAGCTGTGGAGACAGAAAGAGCTTCAGGCTTTTGGCTCACCTCAAAGCTGGGACTTGTTTTGGTAAATTCCCAGAATGCCTTCTCCCACCCGATGATGGTCAGAGGGAGCCGATAGGCCTCCCGCGCCTGCGGCGACAAGGCATCCACGTTGTGATAACTCCGCTCCAGCAATTCATTTCCGCTAGAAGCAATGCCCGCGACAAGAAGTGGGCCGATGCGATCAACCTGAGGGATCTCGAAAAGAACACTGAGCCAGTTTGGGCCTCCCCCGGTGGTCAGAATGGCTGGAGCGACAAGAATGAGGCTCTCGATCGTTCCTGGATTTTCCAGCGCATACTCCGCCGCGAGCGCTCCCCCTGCGGAGTGTCCCATCAAGATCACAGGTTGTCCCTCTGTGGCGAATTCATTCATCAAGTCGGTGATGAGGTTAAGTTGCGCCTTCACCGCATACGGGGATTCCCCTCCCTCCACAGTGGGGCGTTCACTAACCCCAAACGCTGGCCGGTCATAAGACAACACCGCGCCGAGGGCCGATAGTCCTGGTGCCACTTCACGCCAGGAATAGGTGCTTGCGCCAAACCCGTGGAGCAGGAGAAACAGGGGTGGATTAGCGTCCTCTCCGCGATACGGGGTCAGTTCATAGTGGAGATGCAGACCGCCGATATCGACAAAGGTGGCGTCTGGACCGGCCGCTTCCCGGAAGGTCAGGGTTCCGGTGGTCTCAACGGGCACCACCAGGGGAACCACGAGGAGGGAAATAAGTCCCGCTAGCAGCGCCGACCAGGCAACTCTTCGCACCACCGTCACCCTCGGGGAGCGTTGCGAGCGGGGCATCGCGCTTAGTTCTTGTCCGACAAATGCTGCCCGAAGAATGCTTCAATCCGATTCCACGCATCTGGTGCGGCATCCGGGTTGGTCGTGACCCCCATCACCTTGCCCAACACCCCTCTCATCCAGGCCGGTCCAGCAGGAAGTGGATTCAAAAAAGCGTGACCGGTGTGGGGGTATTCCACTACGTCGTGGGGCACCTGATTGCGGGTCAGTGCGCGGGTGAGCTTGGCCGCTGAGCCCGACAGTGTTTTATCCTCGTGGCCATAGCTGGCAACAATCGGGCACGCTCCACTCAGGACTGAATCGAGATTGCGAGGAAGCGCTCCATAGTTCACCGCAGCCGCGTCATATCCGCGCCCCGCCAGCATCAGAGCAAATCCGCCACCCATGCAAAAACCAATAACACCCAGGGAGTGGGTCACATTGGGGCGCTGTGACACCCATGCCCTAGTGCGCTCAAGGTCATCAAAAGCTTGCCCGCTCCCCGAGAGGAGTGCTCGAAAAGTAGCCATGAGGCACTTCTTTGCGCCCCCTCGCGTATAGAGGTTTGGCATCACCGTGAGGTATCCGGCCCTGGCTAAACGATCAACGTGGGCCCGCATGGATTCATCAATCCCAAAGGCCTCGTGAACAGCTATCACGACGGGAAACGGCCCAGGCCCTTCAGGAACAGCGATGACCACCTCGAGTTCAGCCGCATCGGGCAAGGGAATGCGGTCATCCACAGCCATCTTTCTAGGCCTCGATCACCACAGGAACAATCATGGGGCGACGACGGTGCTGGGTGTTCACCCAGCGGCCCACGGTGCGGCGAACCACTTGCTGGAAGGCTTGGGTGTCTCGGGTGCCATTCTTCGAGGCTTCTTCCAGCGCCTTGATAATCGCCGGGCGAACATCATCAAACACGGCATCATCGGGTGCGAAACCCCGGGCATGAATCTCTGGCCCCACGATAATGGCACCGGTTTGGGTATCGATAGCGATGAAGATGGAAATGAATCCCTCTTCCGCCAGAATCCTTCGATCTTTCAGGTCTGCTTCGGTGATTTCCCCCACGGTGGAACCGTCCACATAAACGAACCCAATATCCAGTTGCCCCGTCAGGGTCGCAACACCATCGGTCATGTCAATCACACTGCCGTTTTCTCCCACAAGCGTGCTGTCGGCGGGGACACCAGACTCCCTGGCGATTTCTGCGTTGGCCCGCAAATGACGCGCTTCTCCATGGATGGGCATCACCTGCCTGGGCTTCACAATATTGTAGCAGTAAAGAAGTTCGCCCGCCGCCGCGTGTCCGGACACGTGGACTTTTGCGTTTGCCTTGTGGACCACATTGGCCCCTAAATCAATCAGTCCGTTGATGACGCGATAGACAGCATTCTCGTTGCCAGGAATCAAACTCGAAGCCAGGATGACGGTGTCGCCTGGACCGATTTCAATCGTCGGGTGTTCACGATTAGCCATCCGAGAAAGCCCCGCCATGGGTTCTCCCTGAGACCCCGTGCTCATATAGAGCACTTTCTCATCGGGCATATCTGGAGCCTTTTTCGCATCGATCAAGACGCCCTCGGGGACTTTCAGGTATCCCAATTCGTGGGCAATCCCCATATTGCGCACCATGGAGCGTCCGACCAAAGCAACGCGACGGTTGCTTGACACAGCGGCATCGATCACTTGCTGCACTCGATGAATGTGGGAGGCGAAACTTGCCACGATCACCCGACGAGGTGCACGGTGAATGATTTGCTCCAGAACGGGACCGATATCCGCTTCCCGGGGGGTAAATCCTGGAACATCAGCGTTTGTTGAGTCCACCATGAAAAGGTCAACGCCCTCTTCGCCTAGCCTCGCAAAGGCGCGAAGGTCGGTCAGCCTGCCGTCCAGGGGAAGCTGGTCCATTTTGAAATCCCCGGTGTGAAGGATGCTGCCCGCACTCGTGCGGACCATGACCGCAAGCGCATCAGGAATCGAGTGGTTGACGGCCACAAATTCCACGTCAAACGGTCCCAGCTTCTCGCGTCCTCCCTCACTGACCTCCAAGGTCAGGGGGGCAATCCGGTGCTCTTTCAGCTTCGCTTCAATCAAAGCCAGCGTGAGGGTGGACCCCAGCAGGGGGATATCTCCCCGAAGCTTCAGCAAATAAGGAACAGCACCAATATGGTCTTCGTGACCGTGAGTCAGAACAACGGCCACGATGTCCTCCAGGCGATGCCTGATCGACTCGAAATCAGGCAAAATCAGGTCAACACCCGGCTGTGTCTCTTCGGGGAAGAGCACCCCGCAGTCGATGATCAGGAGCTTGCCGTCAATTTCAAAGACGGTCATGTTCCGACCGATTTCGCCTATCCCTCCGAGAGGAACAATGCGCAGCGTGCCAGGATTCAGCGGTGGAGGGTCAAGAAGTGGTTGGGGCATACAGCCTTATCGGGTTGTTCCGGCGACCTTGGGCAACGCGCCACCAGCGGCAGCATTGCGGTCGGGACGGAAGTTGGAGAAGTCGACACCGGGCACGGTTTCCACCAAGTCGATGTCTGCTTCTATTTCGGCAGCTTCAGCTTCTTCCGGGCCTACCAGGGGCAAGCGCACCCTGGGCGAAGATATCCGACCAAGACCATGAAGAATGTATTTCACCGCCACCGTTCCCGGCACGTGAGTCATGGTGGCCCGAACCAGAGGCTCCAGTGACTTGTGCTGCTCGGTGGCTTCTGCAAGTTTTCCCGCATTGACCGCATCCACCATGATCCGGTACGGCTCAGGCGCAATGTTGGCGGTAACACCAATGAGTCCCGTTCCCCCAATGGCCAGGGTCGGAAGGGCGTTGGCGTCATCGCCTGCGAAATACAGCAGGTCTGTCTGGTTCATGACCCTCGACACTTCAGCAAGATCGCCTTTCGCATCTTTGACAGCCACAATGTTCGGGTGCTTCGCAGCCCGCAAAATCGTCTCGTAGGTGATCTGAATCCCCGAGCGGCCAGGGATGTCATACATCAGCATCGGCAACTCGGTAGCATCAGCAATCAAGCGAAAATGGGTTAGCACGCCCGCTTGGGTGGGTTTGTTGTAATACGGAGTGACCACCATCACGCCATCGGCGCCCGCTTTTTCGCTGGCTTTGTACAACTCAATGGCGTGGGCAGTTTCGTTAGACCCACCGCCGGTGATAATTTTTGCGCGCCCTGCGGCAACAGATTTTCCCGTGGTGACAAGCCTGATTTTTTCGGCATCGGTCAGGGTGCTGGTCTCTCCGGTGGTCCCCGTGACGACAAGTCCATCTGCACCGCGGGAAATCAATGAATCCATGAGGGATTCAACTCCTGGCCAATCCACCTCGCCCTCGAGTGTCATGGGGGTGACCATCGCCACGAGGACTTGGCCAAAAGGATTATGTTCTACCACTGTTCAAGGCTAGCGTTACTGGCTCTGTGGTGCACCCTTTAGGGCGCAACCCGACCGTTGGCGCTGAACGTGTCCGAGGTCAACGGCATCAACGGTGCCCACAGTTCCTCCATTTTGTCCGCAACCATCTCAATTTCACGCTGGGGGAACGAGGGAAAGTGGGTTCCCTCTCGCTTAGTGCGTAAGCTCAAGAAGTTCATCAGACTGCGTGAATTCATCGTGACGTACATGCTGGAGTACAGCGTGACGGGCAGCACCGCACGGGCTACCTCTCGCGCCACCCCTGCCTGAAGCATCCGCTGATAGCTCTCATACGCACTCCGACAAACCTCTTTGATTTCCGATTGAACGAGTGCCGTCTGCTCAGGCGTTCCGTCTTCAAAGTCGTAGGCGCCAGGTTTGCCGACCTGAATCAACTTGCGCTCGGGGCCGGGAACATAGAAGACGGGGCGCAGTTCACGGTAACGTCCGCTTTCTTCGTTATAGGAGGCGATCCGGTGGCGCATGAATTCGCGGAACACGAAAATGGGCGCCTGGACGTAGTAGGTCAGGGAATTGTGCTCAAACGGCGACCCGTGCCGATCGCGCATCAGATAGTTAATCAGTCCGCGATCGCGCTCGCCAGCTGCTTGCCCGGATGACGCAGCAGTGAGGGTTTGCTCGCCCTGCGTGCTGACTCGAGCGGCAAAGAGCACGTCAGCATCGCTCGCGCTGTGACGAACCAATTCGACGGTGACGTCGGAACGAAACTCAATCTCTTCGGTACCCACCCTGTAATCCCCTCGCTCAGCAAAGAAAGCTTATCGCTGGCCCCACGTAACGCTTCGTCATTTCCTGGCGTGGTCCAGGGCAAAGGCCCTAGTGTGAAAACGCCATGGACCTTTCTGCCATTTTTTTGACCCTGCTCACTTTGGTGTTTCTGGCGACTCTCGCGGGGCTGTGGTGGAAAGGCAATCAGGGGCGTGTGACCCGCCATCCGAGCACGGCCCTCCCCGCTGATGTTCCTCTCGAGTTGATCGACACCACGGCAACCCTCACCCTGCTTCAATTTTCTGGTCCCTATTGCTCCTACTGCGCAGCAATGAGGAAAATTCTTGGCCAAATCTCGCAGGCCACACCCGGAGTTTCGCGCCGCGAAATCGATATCACCGACTACCCGGAACTCACCAAGAAACTCCGGATTAGCCAAACCCCTACTACCTTGCTGGTGACGCCCACAGGTCACCTGCATTCCCGAATCCGCGGGGCATCAACCCTGGCTGCGGTGACAGAAGAAGTCACACACGCCCTGGAATACCGAAAGGCTCACTCTGATGGCTACCTCATCTAACTCTGGCGGCATCGACCCGCGAGGTCCGCGCTTCGGCGCTGGGATTACCGCGACCCTGATGCTGGTCACCATCGGCTTAGGGCTTCAAACACCCCTGGCTCAAGGCGGCATCGTCGATCGCGCCGGGGAACCCGCGTTCATCCTTCTAGCACTCCTGACCGCCCTGTTCGCCTGGGGAGCGTTTGCAGGAATAAAAGCTCACCCCTACGGAATTCTTTTCGCCACCTGGGTTAAGCCCAGGCTTGCTGCGCCGAGCTTTCTCGAACCACCCGAGCCCCCCACCTTCGCTCAGCTCGTAGGGTTTCTGGTCAGCCTGGCGGGGGTCATCCTTCACCTCGCGGGAGTTCCCTATGGGTTGGTGGTGTCTGCTTCCGCTGCTTTCCTCGCGGCTTTCCTCAATTCGGTCTTTGGGCTATGTCTGGGATGTGAGCTTTATGCGCTGCTGGTGCGTGCCCGGTGGGTCAAGGGCGCTTCGGCGTGAATGTGAATGGCGTGTGAAACTCTCGCATTGACAGCCAGAACGTGGTTCCATTAGAGCATTGGACAAAGGAGCACCTCATGGCGGTAACCAGCGAATCACGAACCACCTGGCACGGGTCACTTGTGGAGGGCAGCGGTAGTACCGCTTTGATCTCCTCAGGCGCGACTTCCTTCGACGTCACCTGGGCAGCCAGGAGCGAAGGCCAGTCGGGAAAAACTAACCCCGAAGAACTCTTGGGTGCTGCGCACTCCGCGTGCTACTCGATGGCCCTTTCTCACGCTCTCTCGGGAGCAGGAACTCCTCCGGAATCCCTAGAGGTCACGGCTGCCGTGACTTTTGTTCCCGGCGAAGGGGTGACGGGATCCCATTTGCTGGTGATCGCGAGTGTTCCGGGGCTTGATGAAGCAGCCTTTGCTGTGTTTGCGGAAGAAGCAAAAACCGGTTGCCCCATCTCACAAGCGCTTTCGGGAATCCCCATAACCCTCGAAGCCACACTGCGGTAATCCCTTGCCCCACGAGTCCCTCACCATCCTGCTTGCAGGCGCAAGCGGAATGATCGGAGAGCCCCTCAAGGCTCTGCTGGCGCAGGAAGGTCACCACCTTCACACTCTGGTCAGACGTGAACCGCGCTCCCCGACAGAACATCAGTGGGACCCACACAGGGGGATTATTGAATCTGGAATTATCAACACAGCCGATGTTGTGGTCAATCTTGCTGGCGCATCGATTGGAAAACTCCCCTGGACCAAGAAACACAAAGCCCTGATTGCGTCCTCACGACGAGAAACCACGCGCACCTTGGCAGGAGCGATCGCTGGCTCGCCGACACCGCCGCGAGCTTTCGTTCAGGGCAGCGCTGTGGGGTTTTACGGCGAGAGAGGCACAGAAGAACTGGACGAGAAGAGCACCGCTGGAACAGGTTTTCTCGCGGATGTCGTCATCGCTTGGGAGGATGAAACCTCTCAAGCTTCAACACCCAAGACGAGAGTTATCCTCGGTAGAACCGGACTGGTTGTGGGGAAAGGCGGCGCCATGGCGCCCTTGATGCTGCAAACATCCCTCGGTGTTGCCGGTCCGATTGGGCCGGGAACACAATGGTGGCCCTGGATCAGCCTGCATGATGAAATACGAGCCCTGGCCTTCCTGGTTAGCCATGCATCGGCCTCCGGGATATATAACCTCGTAGGACCCACACCCGCTCGTGCGAACACCCTCACCAGGACGCTCGCTAGAGCGATGCGCCGTCCGCACTGGCTGGGACTACCCCGGGTGTTCATTTCCTGGTTAATGGGAGAAGGCGGCGAATCGCTCCTGCTGACCTCCCAAAAAATTCATTCCACCGAGCTTGAGAATCTTGGCTTTAGCTTCGATGACGGGACCGTCGAAGAAGCAATCGAGCGCCTGGTGGATTCCTAGGCTCCCGACTTTTCGATGGCGATAGCGCGCCGGATAGCCCAACGAGCTCGGCGCCGGTCACCGCACGCGTCATAGGCGATACCCAAACGCATCCACATCTCCCACGACTCAGGCTCGTCCTCCACGGCTCGCGCAAACGCGGGGAACAGCTCTTCTGCAGTGGTTCGATCGGCTCGACCGCTCGGAGTGAGAGAAAACTCGGTGGGCATTTTTCCTCTGGTCTCGAGCGTCCGCGCCACACGAGAGGAGGCCTGGCCAAACCGAAGCTCGGAAAACAGTGCCCAGACACCCAGCAGCGGCAGAAGCCCAAGGGCATAACCCATTGCTTGCGCTAAAGCTGAGGAGTCATTTATTAAAATCCAGGCGTAGTTGAGGGCGAAAGCAAGATAAATCACCAGCAACAGCGACATGAATCCCGCCGCTAGCAGGGGTCGATTCACGGCACGCTCACGCCAAGAGCACGTTCGAGACCCACGGTGAGGCCCGGGTGGGTCAGGAGGTATCGCAGGGACACAGCAATCCCTTGTGCATAGGCGTCCTGCGAAGAAGTGTGGTGGGACACCGTCAGCGTCTCACCCACACCGCCAAACACAATGTCTTGAGAGGCAACAACCCCGTGAAGTCGCAGGGAGTGAACCGGAATTCCTTGGACCTGTTCCCCGCGAGCACTTTGTTCGCTATGCGGGGCGAGTACGCCACCGCGGTCCCGGCGAACGCGGGCCATCGTTTCCGCTGCACGAACGGCGGTCCCGGAAGGGGAATCAACTTTTCCTGCGTGGTGGGTTTCCACAATTTCCACCGACTCGAAAAATTCTGCCGCGGCAGCGGCAAGAAGGTTTTGAACCGTCGCGCCAAGGGAGAAATTGGGAACCACAAACACGCTCGCGCCAGGGTGATCCGTAACTTTTTTCTCAAGACCTTTGAGGCGCTCGGCAGACCAGCCACTGGTTCCCACCAAAATGGGCAAGCCCTGCTCGATAGCAAAGTCAACCACTGTGGCGGAGACACCTGGTTGAGTCACATCCACCACGACGTCCGCCCCCAACACTTCTTGCAGGTCACTCTGGGAGTCCAGCCGGGCAATAACAGCCCAGTCCTCCATGGATTCAACCACGCGACACACCTGCGCCCCCAAGCGGCCGGTGGCGCCCACCACTGCTACTTGAGTCGTCATAGTTCAAGCCTACAAGCCGAGGCCTGCGAAATTAGGACAGGCTAAGAAAGAGCTTCTCCAAGTCTTCCACGCTGAGGTCTCCCTCGTTCGTGGCCGAGCCATCATCGCTCACACATTCCTTCATGGCAGTCGCAATGATGGAAAACCCTGCCTTATCAAGCGCACCACAGACTGCGCTGAGCTGGGTCACGACGGCGCGACAATCTTTGCCCTGCTCAACCATCGAGATGACAGCGCCTAGTTGGCCTTGAGCGCGGCGCAGTCGGTTGAGAATCAGTTTGGATTCCTGGGTGGTGTCTTCTGACATGGTGATGCCCTTCAGGGTTAGGTGGTGACAGGGGTGGGGGATGCGGTTGCGGCCATTCCCATATTCCAGGTCAGGTAGCCACCATCAAGGTTGGCGACCTCAATGTCTTCCTGGGAAAGAATGCTTGCTGCCGTGTGTCCACGCTGGCCAACACGGCAGGTCACGATGACACGCTGCCCACGGAAACGCTCAACGTGCTCGCGCAGTTCGTCCAGCGGGACCAATTCAGACCCGGGAATCGCTCCCCGGGAATATTCTGCTGCGGTGCGAACATCCAACAACACCCAGCCGTCATCGATAGTGTCCTGCACTTCGTGCCACTGGAAGGAGTGTTCCCCCAGCGCACGGTTTTCGTTCACATAGCCCAGCATGTTGACCGGGTCTTTTGCCGAGGCAAACTGCGGGGCATAGGAAAGCTCTAAATCCATCAAGTCGGTCGCTCTGAGCCCCGCCGACATCGCGGTGGCAATGACGTCGATTCGCTTATCCACCCCCTCTTCCCCCACTACCTGAGCACCAAGAATGAGATCGCTCCCCGGGTCAACGATGAGCTTCATCGCGAGCTGGCTGGCATCGGGATAGTAGCCGGCGTGGCTGACCGGATGGGTATGGATCACCCTGATGTTGCGGCCCTGAGCGCGCAGCACTCGCTCGGTGTAGCCCGTCGAAGCGGCGGCAACACCAAAAAACCCCACGATCGATGTCCCATAGGCCGTTGCGGCAGCAGCGTGTCGACCCATGATGGAATCTGCCGCAAGTCGTCCATGGCGGTTTGCTAGCCCTGCTAGGGGCACCAGGCTGTGGCCATCGGGACGGGCTTTTTCTGCCACGTCCCCCACCGCCCAGATGTGAGGATCTGACGTGCGCTGCTGCTCATCAACCCAGACTCCTCCGGCTTCCCCCATTTTTAGTCCCGCCGCCACCGCAAGTTCTGTGTTGGGCCGGGCTCCCACCGCGACGACAACACAGTCTGCCCCCAGGGTGGTCCCATCCCCCAGCGTGACGCCCGTGGAACGAATCTCTGTCACAACAGCGCTGAGCCTGACGTCCAAGCCTGTGAAGCGAGCGCGCTCCACCAGAGGCCACGCCATTTCCACGTCGAGCGTGGGCATGAGCTGGGGCAATGCTTCAAGAAGGGTGGTCTGAAGACCCCGATGCACTAGGTTTTCCGCGAGCTCGAGTCCAATGAAACCCCCGCCCACCACAATGGCGCTGCGGGCTTTTTCCGCCGAGGCAATCAGCGCATCCATATCGTCCAAGTTCCAGAGCACGTGCGCCTCCATCACCCCCGGAATAGGAGGCCTAAACGGGGTCGAACCCGGGCTCAAAACGAGGGCATCGTAGGGGAAATCGCGGTGTTCGCCGGTGATGAGATCGAGGGCGCTCACGGTCTTGTCGGCACGGTTGATTGCGGTTGCCTCGGTGCGCACATGAACGTCAATGTTGAATCGTCGCTTGAGTTGGTCAGGTTTCTGGAGAACCAATGACCCCCGATCAGGAATCACTCCGCCAACGTGGTAGGGCAATCCGCAGTTGGCAAACGAGACTTCGCCCCCTCGTTCCAGCACAATAATCGTGGCTGTTTCGTTGATCCGACGCAGACGGGTCGCGGTGGACATTCCGCCCGCGACGCCGCCGATAATGACAATGGTCTGTGGCTCTGTGGCGCGAGGTGACATAATTCTATCTTATACCCCCTAGGGTATTAGCCGGTCTTTCAGCACGGCTCTGCCACGGTGGTGGATATGTCTGATTTTGGGTCTCTGCGCGGTATCAGACAGCGTTACCGCTCGACCATGCTCACTATGCTTTCGGGGGATCCCCACGGGGAGCCAGACTGGGTAAAACAGATGAGCACCGGCGAGGACGCCGGGTTCTTCGGGCCAGGTTCAGCAGTGTGGCACGTCAACGGCGGGATTCCCGTCATCGCTGCGGGGGTGGGGGCACTTCTCATGCAAACTCTTCACCCGGGCGCGATGGCTGGAGTTCATGATCACTCGCGCTACGCCAGTGACCCACTGGGCAGACTCTCGGGCACCGTGCGCTGGGTGGTGACCACCACATTTGGAGCCACAGCGACGGTAAAGGCCGAAAGCTCGCGGGTTTTGAAGCTCCACGATCGCGTGAAAGGGGATTACCAACCCGGAGCGGTTGCAAAAAAGGCAAAAGCATATTCCGCCCATGACGATGACCTTGTGGGTTGGGTGCACGTTATTTTTACCGATGCCTTTTTACGCGCGCATCGAACCTGGGGAGACGAAATCCCTGGGGGGAGCGATGGCGAGTCAGGCGAAGATAGGTATGTGAGGGAATGGGCCCAAGCAGGGATTCTGATGGGCATGGCGCACCCCCCAAAATCTGTAAAAGAGCTCGAGCAAGCACTCGAAGATTTTCAGCCGGTACTGCGTCACGACGAACGAGTCACAGAGGCACTTCGGTTCCTTACGAAGCCTCCCCTGCCCTTGAGTACGAGGCTCCCCTACCAAATACTCGTCGCTGGGGCCCTCTCCACCTTCGACCCGCGAACCCTAGCAACGCTGGGCCTTCGCCGGCCCTGGTGGCCTGCAATCACGGTGACCCGGGTGTTACTTTGGCTGGTCGCAGTGGTGCTGGGAGGCGAATCCACCAGCCGCAAGCGCGCCATGGAGCGCATCGAGCGGCTGAGTAAAAATGTCGCCTAAAGGCTACTGAACACCCAAGATGTCGACGACAAAGACAATCGTGTCTTCTGCACCGATAGAGCCGTCGCCGGTTCCGCCGGAGGGTCCGTAGCCGAGCTCCGGTGGAATGACGATGATGACCCTCGACCCGACGGTTTGGTCAACGAGTCCGTCCCGGAAACCAGGAATGACCCCTTCGGTGGGGAAACTTGACGGCTCGCCCCTGGACCAGCTGGAGTCGAACACTTCTCCTGTGTTCCAGTTCACCCCGTGGTAATGAACCACCACGACATCTCCCCCGCCCACAACAGCGCCGTCGCCCGTAATTACGGTGGCGAGAGCAAACTCGAGAGGGACATCGCCCTCAGGGATGGTGACGCTGGGTTCCCCTGTTTCGGCATATTCAACGGTGGGGAAACCTTCCGGAGTTTCCTCTGCCACGCCCAAAAGCTGGTCCAAGACGGGCTCGGCAGGAGCCTTCACCTCGATAATATCCATGACGAAAAGGAGGGATTCTCCGGCTGCCAAACCAAACTCTGGCGCTCCATCAAGACCAAAAGCTTCGAGCGGAGGAATCAGTCCGGCAACCCTGGAGCCCACGGTTGAACAAGCAGCAGTGAGAGAAACCCCCACAAAGTTAGGGGCCTCCGTGTCCAATCTCAACACAGTGGGACTGAGTTCGTCATACCCGGATTCCTCAATAAGTACTCCGCTGGCCGCGTTATAGAGGGAATAGTCGATAACGAGATCGTCCCCGTTCGCCACGGGCCGCCCTTCGCCCTTGCTAATCACGAGACGCTGGGTGGACAAAATTTCAAGTGGAGCGTCGAAGGTCACCTCCGGGGCGGAACCAAACACACCCGCAAAACTGACGGATTCAATTTGCTCGCCAGTAGGGGTGCACGAACCAGTGGGCGAGGAAGAGATGGTCTCAGCAACCTCCACAGGATCAGCGGCACAACCCGCGAGGGCTCCCACAAGAATGGCAACAGCGGCAATCGAATTAACCGGTTTCACAAGGACCTCTCTGGGGCGTCGGTGCCGATCAGGCAACCGCACTAGCTTGCCAGGTCTTGACCCAGCGTTCAATGTGAAGGGGTTCGCTTGGTTACCGGCTCATGGTGCAGTGGAAAATTCACAGAGTTTGCGATGAAGCACAATTCACTGGCTCTGGCGTGAAGACCGGGAACCAGAGCTTCGTCCCCCGCCGAGATTGTCACCTGTGGGCGAAGGGTGACCTCGGTCATGTTCCCACCCCCCTCTGCGTTCAGGGCAAGGGTGCCAGAGGCGTCATCGTGATAGGACTGAACGACCACTCCCGCAGCGGATGCCACGTGCAAAAAACTCAACATGTGACACTGCGAAAGGGCAGCAATAAGAAGCTCCTCCGGGTTCCAGCGGCTGCGGTCGCCATGGAAAGCCTTGTCCGCAGAGCCCGCGATGATCTGCTTGCCTCCCGCGCTGAGCTCGTTGTCTCTGCGGTAATCCTTGTATCCGCTTGTCCCGGTTCCCGCGTTACCCGTCCACTGAACCGATACCTCAAAAAAATGTTCCGCCATGACCGCTCTCCTCCAGGCTTGTTCCCGCTGTTTTTCGAGGCTACAGGTCTACACTGGGGCTTTATGACCGACACTCTTTCCTCCCGATCCGCAAAGACAGGTGCGCTGTCTCCCCGCCTGATCACGGAAATCCCCGGGCCCGAATCACAGAAGCTTCACGCGCGTCGCCAAGCGACCGTGTCCGGTGGAGTGTCCGCGACTTTCCCGGTGTATGCCGCCCACGCTCACGACGCGATCATTGTCGATGTAGATGGGAATCAGTTCCTGGATTTGACCGGGGGTATCGGTGTCATGACCATCGGCCACACCAACGATGCCGTGGTGGATGCCATCGCTGAGCAGGCCGCCAAAGTGACCCATACCTTGTTCGCGGTGGCAGGCTACGAGCCCTACATCGAGGTCTGTGAACTTCTTGCCCGCCACACTCCCGGTGATTTTGCGAAAAAATCCGTCTTGGTGAATTCCGGCGCGGAAGCTGTTGAGAATGCTGTGAAAATCGCCCGCAAACACACCGGTCGGACAGAAATTGCCGTGTTGCACCACGGCTATCACGGACGCACGAACTTGACCTCGGCGATGAACTACAACATGCACCCCTATGGCACGGGTTTCGGTCCGCTAGCAGGATCTGTTCACCATGCACCTAACTCCTCGCCCTTCCACGATGGGCTCAGCGGCGAAGAAGCTGCCGAGCGGACGATTACCTATTTGGAAAAGCGCGTTGGCGCCAGCCAAATCGCCTGCCTTGTGGTCGAACCTATTCAGGGTGAAGGGGGTTTCATCGTCCCGGCAAAGGGCTACCTCCCCGCACTCCTCAAGTGGTGTCACGACAACGGGATTGTCTACGTTTCGGATGAAGTGCAAAGCGGGATGGCCCGGACGGGCTCGTACTTTGCCAGCGACCACTTCGGCATTGTTCCCGACATGGTGACAAGCGCCAAAGGAATTGGTGGCGGAATGCCGATTGCCGCCGTTACGGGGCGCGCGGAAATCATGGACTCTTCCCACCCAGGCGGACTGGGTGGGACTTTTGGGGGCAACCCGGTCTCCTGCGCAGCGGTGGTCGCGGTGTTCTCCGAAGTGGAAAGACTTGGTCTTCTGGCCGAAGCCAAGAGAATAGAAAAGACTCTGATGTCAGGCCTCGACGGCCTGAAGAACCGATTCCCTCACGTCGCAGACGTTCGAGGCATCGGGGCAATGATCGCCATCGAGTTCCATGACCCCGCGACCGGGAAACCTTCCGCCGACATCGCCAAAGCCCTCCAGGCTTATGCCCTCCAGCAGGGTGTGCTCATCCTCACTGCCGGGAGCTTTGGGAATGTGCTTCGTTTCCTACCCTCCCTGGTGATCACGGATAGTCAGCTTGAGGAAGCCGTGGCCGTTATGGCCGCGGGATTGGAATCGCTCTAAATAGTGGGTCTCCACCCGCTCACATCCGGCGACGGCGTTGTTGTCGCTGAACTGGTTCGAGATTCCCTCGTGGAGTCAATCCATCATGGAGTTTTTGCCGTGGTGGATCACACCGGAAAAGTTCTCCTTGAGGGTGGCAATTCTGACGCTGTGGTTTATCCCCGCTCCACTGTCAAACCTCTTCAAGCCCTCGCCATGCTCTCCACCGGGGTGGACCTCACTCCGCAGGAATTGGCTCTCAGCACGGCAAGCCACTGCGGTTCTTCAGAACACCGCAGAGCTATCGAGCAACTGCTCACCAACCATGGCGTGTCCCCCGAGCTGCTGCTGTGCCCCGAGGATTGGCCTCTGGGGGCAAAGGAACGCGCGCTGATGGAGAAGGAGGTGGGATCTCCCAGTCGCCTGGCCATGAATTGCTCGGGAAAGCACGCTGGCTTCCTGGCAACGTGCGAGCATGCGGGGTGGGATAAGGACACCTACCTTGAGCCGGAGCATCCGCTTCAAAGTCTGGTTTTTGACACCATCGTCCGCTACACCGAAGAAGTCCCCTCCCACAGCTCCGCCGATGGTTGCGGTGCGCCCCTTCACGCGATCAGCGTGAAGGGGCTTGCGCGGGCCATGGCCAAGATTGGGAAGGCAGACACCGAGCCCGAACAACACCTTCTCTCAGCGGTCGCAGCCCACTCGTGGGCCCTCGATGGTCATGGTCGCGACAACACGGTGACCATTGACACGATCGGTGGCATCGCAAAGATCGGCGCAGAAGGATTGGTTACGATCGCAACACCGAGTGGAGTGGCCGTCGCTGTGAAGATACTCGATGGGTCCATGCGCGCCACGACACCTGTTGCGCTGGCGGCCCTGGCAAAAATTGGAGCAATCACCTCCTCTGTTGCAGGGGAACTCACGGCCCGAGTGTCTACTGCTGTGTTAGGCGGAGAAAAGGTTATTGGAGGACTTCGAGCCACGATATAGACTGAGCCGGGCTCATGTGAGAGCCTGCTACTAAGGGTCGATAGCGAATGACTATCCCCGGGTTGAGCCACCAAGCTAAGGGGTACCTGCGGTGAAGATTTCTATTCCACGGGAAGTAAAAAACAACGAGTTTCGGGTTGCCATCACTCCGGCTGGGGTGAGAGACCTGGTGTTGGGCGGTCACCATGTCAGCGTTGAAACCGGTGCTGGCGAAGGATCCGGCATCTCTGATGCTGATTACTCCGCGGAGGGTGCCACCATTGCCCCAGACGCTGCGAGCGTCTGGGAGAGCGCGGAAATGGTCGTCAAGGTCAAAGAGCCCGTGGCGAGCGAATACGGGCATTTTCGCTCCGACCTGGTGCTATTCACCTATCTCCACCTCGCCGCCGAGCCAGAGCTGACCGATGCGCTCTTGGCTGCGGGAACCACAGCAATCGCCTATGAAACCGTGGAGGGGCGAACGGGAGGACTTCCGTTGTTGGCACCGATGAGCGAGGTGGCCGGCAGGCTCTCCGCCATTGTTGGTGCCGCCACGCTGCTCAAGCCCGCGGGAGGCATGGGTCAATTGGTCCCCGGCGTCCCGGGAACGAGACCAAGCTCTGTCGTCGTCCTCGGTGGCGGTGTTGCCGGAACAAACGCCATTTCTGTTGCGGTTGGGCTGGGTGCAGATGTGACTGTCTTGGACACCAACCTTCAACGATTGAAGGAATTGGACGCACTCTATGCGGGACGCATCAAAACTGCTGCCTCAAACTCTTTGGAAATCGAGCGGGCCTGCCTCGCCGCCGACCTCGTGATTGGGTCGGTACTGATACCCGGCGCTAAAGCACCGAAGCTCGTATCTCTGGACCTTGTCTCCAGAATGAAGCCAGGGAGCGTCCTCGTTGACATTGCCGTGGATCAGGGCGGTTGCTTCGAGGGATCCAAACCCACCACCCATGCTGATCCCACGTTTGCGGTCCACAACAGCGTGTACTACTGCGTGGCAAATATGCCAGGCGCTGTGCCGCAGACCTCCACCATGGCGCTCACCAACGCGACCATGCCCTACGTCAGGGCTCTTGCGTCCCGCGGTTGGAAAGAGGCGCTCTCTTTCGATGCAGGGCTGGCCCAGGGCCTGAACACCCACGGGGGACAACTCACCAATGCCCCGGTCGGCTTGGCAACAGGTCATGACACCGTCACCGTTGCCAGCGTTCTCGCATAACAACACACAGTTTTCCTCTCTCCCACAGGAGCGCCGCTCCCTCGGGTGGCGCGATCGGAGGAACCACGAGGTATCCGGCGGTTGCCTGGCGAAGATCCAGGGGCGCCACCCGATCAATAATCACGGGGTGCTTGTCAACACTCTTCAGCAGCGATGCCCAAGTAGCGAAGAGGTCGGTTGGTCGACCTAAGAACGAGGTTTCCACACCCCGCCACTCTTCGGGGAAGCGGGAAATAACGATGGGCAGATAGTTCGAAGTACTATTCGCCCCATTTTTACTCGACACCCCCAGCTCTCCTCCACACGCAACTTGAACTTCCCGCCCGTCCCATGTGCCGCGTCCCGGGGCCTGTTTCCCCGCTCCCCCCAGAGCCATCGAACTCTCGGGGTTAGCCAAGGACAAGATGAGGGTGCGGGAGGCAACGCGGCTTAACCCTCTCAGGGAAGGAGTACTGGCCTTTGTGCTCATGAGAACCACACCTCGCCTCGCGGCCAAGTGCTCAAGAAAATAGGGAGCACCCTCCGGTCCCGACCGAGCAAGCAGATCGTCAACATCATCAATGACCAGAATGCTCTCCTCAGGGGCCGCTTGAATAAGAAGGAGAACCGAGAGCGGGTCTTGTGGGGCTACAACTACTTCTGAACACTGGGCTGCCAGGGCGGCAAGCGCCGTCGTTCTCCCGCTTCCAGGGTCGCCCACCACCAAAACTGAGCCTTCGCTCCACGGGTCGAAAGTGACCGCTTCGTGGCAGCGATGGAGCGTGTCATCCAGGAGTCCCCAGGATCCAGGTGCGAGGGGGTGCTCCTGGGGAAGCTCCTCAGTCCACACCCGCCATGACGAAGGCTGAAAACCAGGCATGCCTGAGATATCAGGTGGGGCAAGGGTGACGTTTGTGGCGAGTCGATGGGCGCCTACCGCCACCGCGGATCCTGGCGGTGCGCCGCGTAAAGCTTCTATGCGCCTGGTTGATAACCCCGACATCCAGGCCGTAACCTCTCCTTCGTCGCTCACTCGACCACACACACGGAGGGAAATGTTGGCCATCATGGCAGGGCTCAGGACGCCGTGAACCCGCTGAGTGGCAATGAGGACGTGAATCCCGAGAGACCTCCCACGAGCCAAAACATCTGCCAGCACACTCGCCCACGCAGGAAAGTTTCCCAGCAACCACGCTGCCTCGTCCAGGGCAATGATGAGACGAGGGCAGGGCACGGCCTCCGGAAGCATCGCGATGTCGCTTACCTCGTTTTCGAGAAGTAGCCGCTCCCGGGCTTCCATTTCCCGCGTAATGCCCGCCAGAGCGCGCTGTGCCCGAGAAGGGTCCAAGTCGGTGACACATCCCACCGTGTGGGGAAGCGTTGTGAGAGTCGCGAGACCCGCACCGCCTTTGAAATCAATCACCACACACACAAACTTTTCTGGGGAATACCTGGTTGCCAGGGAACACACCATCGAGGCAACGGTCACGCTTTTCCCTGAACCGGTGGACCCCCACACCACACCGTGAGGGCCCTGTTGCACTAGGTCCCACCGCGAACGATCCCCTAGTTCGAGAAGAAGTTCATCGCGCCGGGTGTAATCGTGTTCCAGGCTCCCCGGCTCCGGGGCGATCGGTAGCCCTAAACGCCGGGCAACCCAGGCAAACTCGGCGCCAGAGAGTCGGTCGGGGGAGATTGTTCGGGTCAAACCTGTTGAGTCCCGAAGGTGAACGTGGTGGGCGCCCGAGGCAACGACCAAAACCTCACATTCTCCGGGCACATCCTCCATCCGGGAGACCCACGCTGCTCGAGAAAGGCCTCGGTAATCCCTCGGGGCTGGGGCCCCCTCTCCTAAACCCTCTGGCAGAGACTCGCGTTGCTCCTGGCGTGACGCACTAATCCAGACAGCCAATAGTGAACGCCAGATCGGCATCAGCGTGTCAGGGCCCACCAGGGCAATTCCCCGACCACCCTCAACGAGAGCTGGCATCCCTGATACCGCCTCTGAGACCGCCGGAAAGTCCCCCGGTGGCGGCGTCCACCACCCGGTACCGATCCGGAGCGTAGTTATGGCGCCTGGTCTGTCTCGCCAGAGCGGATCTCGGAGGTGTTTCAGCAACCCCGGTTGCGCGGCAAGCGCTTCGCGTTTCATGTTTTCTCGGCTCAGCTGTTGGCTGTGGCGCCAGAAAGAGAGTTGTTCTTCGTATTCTTGCCAGCTCGCCCGGCCGCTTCTGTGGTGGCTTCTTCGGCTCTCCCACCAGGCGCCCGCAACCATGGCTGGTCCCACAACTCCCATGATCAGTGCAAGGGAAGACTGAAACAGCAACGACATCAGTACCGCCAAGACCACGGGAGTAACAGCGGGAATCCACGGAAAGCGGGGCGAAGGTGAAACAGCGGGTTGTTGAGGTTCAGCGGTGCGCACCGGCGCAGTGAACCACACAGAGATGGCCTGGAGGGCGTCAGCGGACAGTCAGGTGAAACACCAGCACCGCTCGCGGGATGTGGACCGCGGGGTTAGTGAAGGGTGAAGGAAAGGCCACCCAGTCTGACCCGCGAGCCACGCACCAGGGAGTAGGTATCGAGCGGGATGCACTGCAGTGCCGGAGAACCAGGCTCTTCCACCACTGTTCCAGCTACTGTCTGCAAATCTTTGACCCAAAACACACCCCGGCTCACCCCGAACTGCAGGTGTTCCTCAGCAACAGTGCCCGCCTCATCAAACACCGAGATTCGATGGAGCCCCTCTTCGGGCTCCTCGGGCATCGGGGAAGTCCCCATCACTCCTGGAGTGTCGCCAATCGTGAAGGACAGGCCTGATTCAAACTTCAACACAAACCGAAGGGAAGCCTGCTTTTTTCGTGGTTTATCGTGTGACACCTTCTCGGCTTCTTCGATCTCAAAAAGAGACATTGCTTCTGTGGGATGGTCCACCGGAGTGGACTGTCCTGTGCCTTTTTCGTCGTCAGAAATCGGTCTTTTCCCCAGATTCAAGCTTCGGCGCAGCCAACCGGTCGCTCGTTGAAGAGGGTCTGTCGTTTGCTCTTGCTGCTGGTGATCAGGTTCTGGTTCGGCCTCAGAAAGAGGATCTGGTTCGTCAACCACCGGGGCGGGCAGAGGTCGAATGCCGGATTGACCGCAAGCGGGACAAAACATACTGACCGCGTTGACCAACTCGCCGCACCGCGAACAGGGAGCCGGCGGAGTGACCGTCGTTGCATCAAAAAGACTCATTGGGTGTAGATTACCGGGCGCATTCCCCACCACCCTCAACCCACACGCATAATCCTCAACACCCGGTCGAGGCACAGCGTTCACAGGGCACCCCTCCAGGACAATAGAGACACAAGAAAAAGGGAGTACTCGTGTCCGCAGCTCGCATCGTCATTCGGAGCCTTATCGCTGTGCTCGCACTGGGTGCACTTGTTGTGCAAGGCGGAGCCGCGTGGGGTGCACGGTGGGTGTGGGACAACGAGCAGCTCCTGAAGGATCAACTCATTGCCCAACAATTTGACGCGTCATCCGAGATTCAAGAATTAGTGACGCAAGCAGGCCTCTCAGAAACGGGGGAGCTCTACCTCATGACCTCTCTCCCTCAGGTAGTGCCGGCTATCGAGTTTGCCCGCTACTGCAGCCGAAACGAGCCGGGGATCGGCGTGCTGGGGTGTTACACCCTGAACGATCGCCGGATCTATTTGTTTGATGTCACAGACCCTCGCCTCACCAGCATCGAGCCGGTAGTGGCAGCCCACGAGATGCTCCATGCCGCATGGGCGAGACTCACTGCCGCCGAGAAAGAAGAAATCGCGATTCTGCTGGAGGAAGCTTTCGCTTCCTTGCCATCCACCCACCCACTCTATGAACGCATTGCCAGCTACGAAAGCTTTAGTGCGGCTTCTCGCATCCCGGAGTTGTACTCCATCATTGGCACAGAAATCGCCACTATTCCCGCTCCTCTCGAGGCACACTATGCGCAGTATTTTGCCGACCGAGCGAAGGTTGTGGCGCATGCCGATGCCGTTGATGCGGTGTTCGAATCGTTGCAGCAGGAGCTCACAGACCTGAGCAATGAATTGACCTCCCTCAACGCAGAAATCGATGGGCTCCGCTTTGCCTACGATGAAGCCAATGCGGCGCTCCGGGCAGACATCAATGCTTTCAACGAAAAAGCTTCGACACCGGGAGCTTTCCCCTCCAAGTCTCAGTTCGAGCAGGCGCGGGTCCCCCTCCAAGAGCGCCAAGCCCGCCTCGAAACAATGCGTTCCACGCTGCAGAGCAAGATTGCGGAATACAACCTACGACTCGATGAGCTCACCACGCTCAATAACGAAGTGTCTGAGCTCAATCAAGGAATCAATATCACCTTGGAGTCGAAAGACGAGCTGATCTCCAGCGAGGAAACCCTCAGCGAGAACTAATCCACAGTTTCTCTTTATCCGCTCCACCACAGCACCGACTGTTTTAGGCTGGGGGAATGGAACACCTGACACTGGAAAGCCCACTCGGCCCCCTCACTGTTTCAGCCGAGGGCGACGCCATCGTCGGTCTTGCCATCGGAATTCGCCATGCCGATTCTGAATCCACGCCGCTGCTGGGGAGGGCCAAAACCCAACTCGACGAGTATTTTTTGGGCACTCGAACTACCTTTGATTTGCCGCTTCACCTCTCGGGGACAGCTTTCCAAGAGGCCATCTGGACGACGTTGCAAACCGTGCCCTATGGCCGCACCCTGAGTTACCAGGTGCTCGGTGAAAAAGCAGGCCGGGGCACAGCGCCTCGCGCTGTAGGAGGTGCTGTGGGGAGAAACCCGATTCCCATCCTGGTGCCGTGTCATCGCATTCTCGCCTCCACTGGGCGGATCACCGGCTACAGCGGTGGTGAGGGGATTCCCACGAAAGAGAAACTTCTCGCCCTAGAAGGCATCAGCTACCGCTGATCACCAGATCGATTCGGCCCTCGTGGTGGCTCGCTGGGTCAAATTCATATCCTTCCTTTGCACCCCATGCCACCAGCTCTGCCACAGTCTCCAGCACCGCACCGGTGTCGGCAAGACGTTTGACCAAGGCTCCCTTGGTCGCTTTGTTGGCGTGACCCAGGGCTTTCCGGGAACCTAGCGGGCCAGGCCTCACCAAAGCCACGAAGACACCGCGACCTGCCGGGACCGGTGAGAGTGCCCGATACCCCTCGCTTCGCAGATCAAGGACAAAACCTGGCACTTCCGCCCACAAGGACTCACGGGCTAAAGCCCATGATTTTCCCGGTGTGCCCGAGGCAAGGCTCGAATCAAATGAGAGCCGGTATGCAGGAATGAGATCAGCAGCTCGAATGAGACCAAAGAGCGCTGAGAACACCCCCACGTGCCGGTCCACCCACGCACGCTTCGATGATTCAAGGGTTGAATAGCCGAGCGCGTCATAGAGCACCCCGGTGTAGCGCTCGAGCGCTGGCACTACAGGTGAGGAAGCCACCACCTGGTTTCGCTCGATCTCGCTTTCCCCTTTGGGGCCAAGCTTCAGAGCTTTTTTGGCGTGTTCAGGCTCCGCAGAAAGCTTGCGAAGCTCGGAGAGAAGCCTCTGACGAAATGCCGTCTGGCTGGGGTAGCTCAAGCCAACTACATCGAGTTTTGTTCCCTCTCTTCCGCCGGAGACTTTGGTCTCCGAGGGCGGGAGGATAACCAGCATCAGGCGCTAAATAATCTCCGCGAGGCCAGCCACAACCGTCACAATGTTGTTATCCACTGACAGGAACCCCTCTTCTGCTTTGGCGGTGACTTTCTGCCCATCCGCGGTCGTGATGCGAACTTCGCCAGCAGATAAAACACCGAGAGTGGGTTCGTGGCCGGCGAGAATACCAATCTCGCCCTCGGTGGTTTTTGCCACAACCATTGACGCCTCCCCCGACCACACCTCAGCAGTCGCGGAGACGACAGTGACCTGAAGGTTAGCCACGGCTAGCCGTTCTCCTTCTGAATACCAGCCCACTTCTCTTCGACGTCTTCGATGGATCCGACGTTGAAGAAGGCCTGCTCGGCCACGTGGTCAAATTCACCCTTAGCAATAGCGTCAAAGGACTGAATTGTGTCCTTCAGCGGCACAGTCGAACCTTCCACGCCGGTGAACTTCTTCGCCATGTAGGTGTTCTGGGACAAGAACTGCTGAATCCGGCGAGCCCTTGAGACGGTGACCTTGTCTTCTTCGCTGAGCTCGTCAACACCGAGGATCGCGATGATTTCCTGGAGTTCCTTGTTCTTCTGAAGAATCTGCTTCACCGTGGTGGCCACGCGGTAGTGGTCTTCACCGATGTAGAGCGGGTCAAGGATACGACTGGTGGAGGTCAGGGGGTCCACTGCAGGGTAGAGACCCTTGGCAGCAATTTCCCGGCTGAGCTCTGTGGTTGCATCCAAGTGGGCGAATGTGGTCGCAGGTGCGGGGTCGGTGTAGTCATCGGCAGGCACATAAATGGCCTGCAGGGAGGTAATCGAGTGACCGCGCGTGGAGGTAATTCGCTCCTGCAAGATTCCCATCTCATCAGCCAGGTTGGGTTGGTAACCCACGGCCGAGGGCATCCGACCCAAAAGTGTCGAAACCTCCGAGCCTGCCTGCGTGAAACGGAAAATGTTGTCGATGAAGAGCAACACGTCCTGGTTTTGAACATCACGGAAGTACTCCGCCATGGTCAAAGCCGACAGCGCGACGCGAAGACGGGTCCCGGGGGGCTCGTCCATTTGGCCAAACACCAGTGCGGTCTTGTCGAAAACGCCCGCTTCTTCCATTTCTGCAATGAGGTCGTTCCCCTCACGGGTACGCTCACCCACACCGGCGAATACCGACACACCACCGTGGTCTTGGGCTACACGCTGAATCATTTCCTGAATCAAAACGGTCTTCCCCACACCGGCTCCACCAAAGAGACCGATCTTTCCACCCAAAACATAGGGGGTCAGGAGGTCGATGACCTTGATTCCGGTTTCGAAGAGTTGAGTCTTCGACTCGAGCTGGTCGAAGGGGGGCGGCGTGCGGTGGATTCCCCAGCGCTCAACGCCCTCAAGCTTGTCATCGGAGTTCAACACTTCGCCGAGAACGTTGAACACCTTTCCTTTTGTGGCATCCCCCACAGGGACTGTGATGGGTCCACCCGTGTCACGAACCTCTTGGCCGCGAACAACGCCGTCGGTGGGCTTCAGCGCGATAGCGCGAACCAGATCGTCCCCGAGGTGCTGTGCGACCTCGAGCGTCAGGGTGATCGTTTCGCCACCCAGGGTGACAGTGGTTTGCAACGCGTTATAGATATCGGGGATCGAATCATGGGGGAATTCGACGTCAACAACGGGCCCGGTAACGCGGGCAACACGACCTGTGGCAGTTGCTTGCTTGGTGGCGCTCTTGCTCATATCGTCTTTCTCTTTCTTTACTTCGCCGAAACGAGGGCGTCGGCGCCGCCCACGATTTCGGAAATTTGCTGGGTGATTTCGGCCTGGCGAGCGTTGTTCGCAAGGCTGGTGTACTGCTGGATGAGTTTGTCAGCGTTGTCGCTGGCAGACTTCATGGCTTTCTGACGTGCTGCGTGTTCGGAAGCAGCGGACTGCAGCATGGCGGAAAAGATACGGTTTTCGATATAGACCGGCAGCAGGGCGTCGAGCACATCATCGGGCTCGGGCTCGAACTCATAGAGCGGGAACACCTCGGTGTCACCAGGCTCTTCGACCCCTTCGACAACCTCCAGAGGCAACACGCGAACGACCTCAGGGGTTTGGGTCACGAGGGAAACAAAGCGGTTGTACACAATATGGATTTCATCCACACCACCCTCAGCGGAGTCTTTGATGAATTCCTCGATCAGGGTAGAGGCAATTTCTTTGGCCGTTTCAAACTCGGGCTGATCCGTGTTACCTGTCCATGCCTTTTCCACTGGGCGCTGCCGGAAAGCAAAGTTACCCACCGCTTTACGACCAATCACATAGTTCACGATTTGCTTGCCCTCTCCTTCGAGACGGGCGCGCAGGTCACCGGCTTCCCGCAGAACCTGGGAGCTGAAGGCCCCCGCCAGTCCGCGGTCAGAGGTAAAAATCACCATTGCTGCTCGAGTGGGGTTCTCTGACTCGGTCAGCAACGGGTGGTCGATGTTGGAATAGGTAGCTACAGCAGAGACCGCCCTCGTTACCGCGCGAGAATAAGGAATGGCTGCCGTCATTCGAGCCTGGGCTTTTTGAATTCTGGAAGCAGAAATCAACTCCATTGCTCGTGTGATCTTCTTGGTGGTCGTGGCAGAACGAATCTTCTGCCGATACACCCGAAGTTGCGCGCCCATGGTCTTAGTGTCCCTTTATCTCGCGTTTAGCGCTTGCGCTTAACGATTTTTTCCTGGTTGATGTCTTCGTTTTCCAAAGCATCAAATTCTTCACTCCCCGGCTGGCCCAAGCCTTCTGCACCAGAGCCTTGGAAAGCGGTCACGAAGCTGTCGACCTGTTTCTCAAGCTCTGCCTTTGTCTTGTCATCCAAGACCTTGGTATCGCGCAGGGTGGTGAGAATTTTGGTGTTGCGACGTAGGTGATCCAGAAGCTCCGATTCGAACTTCAGGACATCCTCCACGGCAATGGAGTCGAGCTTTCCGTTGGTACCGGCCCAAATCGAGACAACCTGCTCTTCGACGGGGTAGGGCGAGTACTGGGGCTGCTTCAGCAACTCGGTGAGCCTTGCCCCACGCGCCAACTGACGGCGGCTTGTGGCATCGAGGTCTGAGGCAAACATGGCGAACGCCTCCAAGGACCGGTACTGGGCAAGCTCGAGCTTGAGTGTTCCCGACACCGACTTGATCGATTTCACCTGCGCATCGCCACCCACACGAGACACCGAGATACCCACGTCCACGGCGGGACGCTGGTTGGAGTTGAAGAGATCGGACTGCAGGAAGATTTGACCGTCGGTGATGGAAATCACGTTGGTGGGGATGAAGGCCGAGACATCGTTAGCCTTCGTCTCAATGATGGGAAGACCCGTCATCGAACCGCCACCCAGTGCGTCTGAGAGCTTCGCACAACGCTCCAGAAGGCGAGAGTGTAAGTAGAAAACGTCTCCGGGATATGCTTCACGGCCTGGCGGACGACGCAGCAACAGGGAAACCGCGCGGTAAGCCTCGGCCTGCTTGGAGAGGTCATCAAAAATGATCAGCACGTGCTTGGAGTCATACATCCAGTGCTGACCGATTGCGGAACCGGTATAGGGAGCAAGGTACTTAAACCCTGCAGGGTCAGAAGCAGGAGCAGCCACGATGGTGGTGTATTCCATTGCCCCGGCGGCTTCGAGTGCACCCTTCACACCAGCGATAGTGGAACCTTTTTGCCCGATGGCGACATAGATACAACGAACCTGCTGCGTAGGGTCGCCGGTTTCCCAGTTGGCTTTTTGGTTGATGATCGTGTCGATGGCGATGGCGGTCTTGCCGGTCTGGCGGTCACCAATGATCAGCTGACGCTGACCGCGGCCCACGGGAATCATGGCGTCGATTGCCTTGATTCCGGTCTGCAAAGGTTCGTGAACACTGCGCCGAGCCATGACGCCCGGTGCTTGAAGCTCCAATGCGCGACGCTCTTTGCTCTTGATGGCACCCAAACCATCAATAGGGTTTCCGAGCGGGTCGACCACGCGTCCGAGGTATCCCTCGCCCACGGGCACGGAGAGAACCTCTCCGGTCCGGGTTACTTCTTGCCCCGCTTGGATGCCACTGAACTCGCCCAAAACAACCACACCGATTTTGTTCTCATCGAGGTTTTGTGCCAAGCCCAAGGTGCCATCGGCAAACTTGACCAGCTCGTTGGCCATGCACCCTGGCAGACCCTCCACGTGAGCGATGCCATCGGCGGCATCCACAACGTGACCGACCTCCGTGGTCGAGGCGGAACCGGGGTCGTAGGAACTAGCGAAGTCTTTGAGGGCTTCGCGGATTTCATCCGGGTTGATGGTGATTTCTGCCATGGTTCTTCCTTTTTTTGGGTGTTCTCAACGGCGAAACTTTCTGGCGCTAGCCAGCGAGTTTCGTTCTCAAATCTTGTAAACGAGTAGCAATACTGCCATCGATGATCATGTCCCCCACGCGAATGCGGGCACCACCGACTATGGAGGTGTCCACCTGCTCTGCGAGATAGTGTGCGCGACCAAATCGATTGGCCAGGAGGGCATCAATCTGTGAGCGCTGTGCTGGTTTCAAAGCCCGGGACACGTGAACAACGGCCAATCCCTTGCCGTGCTCGTCGGACACAATCTCTGCCGCGTGGTTCAACATCGCGCCGATCTTACGTCCCCGCGGGTCTGCCACGAGGTGAGCAGCAATAGCCGCGGCTTGAGTGGACACTTTCGTCCCGACGAGTTTTTTCATCAGCGCAGAACGCGCCGAGGCAGCGGCTCGCTTGGACCCTAAGCCCAGTTCGACATCGGCGTTGCCGTGCACGAGGGTGGAAATCGCGAGGAGCTCGCCCACGACATCAGCCGAGTCTCCCGCTGATTGCGCCGCCAGTCGAATTCCCATGTCCTCAAACGCCATCTGGAGGTCTTCAGGGCGCGACCAGCGAAGTTCCACACTCTGACTCATGAGAGCTTTCACATCCGTGGACAACGATGCAAAAGCCTTGTCAGCCAGCTTCTGACGCAAGGACACATCGAGGGAAGCATCGGCGAGTTGATTGCGGAGTGGTGGGGACGAAGACAACGCCAAGGCGGCAGCAAAAAGACCCTCTGCAAGCGCCATCGCGTCACCGCGTGCACCCGCCACAAAG